>Ga0187781_10001101_pt1 | contig 20284 bp, 22 predicted proteins | sample 0715_SJ02_MP02_2_FD_132447 | JGI IMG/M metagenome (GOLD analysis project Ga0187781, IMG submission 132447) | Tropical peat soil microbial communities from peatlands in Department of Meta, Colombia - 0715_SJ02_MP02_20_MG | ecosystem: Environmental > Terrestrial > Soil > Wetlands > Peat | place... | reverse complement strand
GCACTTTCGGGCCCAATGCCGGCTTCGGCTTTGCCAGCTTTTTATTGGGCGACGTAAATCAGGCTTCCGTCAGCGCACCCGACAATACCTACGGACGCCGCAAATCCGTTTCGCTCTTCGCTCAGGACACCGTCAAGGTCACGCCGAGATTTACTCTAAATCTGGATCTGCGCTGGGATTTCAACGGACGCTATCACGAGAAGTACGGCAATTGGTCGAATTTCAATACGACCGAGATCAATCCGGTCACGGGATTGCTCGGCTCGCTCGACTTTGCCAGCGGGGGCGGCTATTCATTCGACAAAAAGCAGTATTACCACAATTTCTCGGGCAACATCGGCGGAGCGTATCAGATCACGCCAAAAACCGTAGCCCGCGCCTCGTTCGGAGTTTTCTACGTTCCGTTGAACCTGAACACCTACAGCGGAATTCCCTACGAATTCAACCCTGGCTTCGTCCTTAATAATCAGGTCCTCGCCCCCTTCGACTGGGATAGCGGCTATCCCGGCCAAACCGTAAACATCAGCAAGAATCCCAACTTCACTCGCTACGGCATGGTCTCGATCGATCCCCACATGCTCGAACTCGGGAACGTGCAGGCTTGGTCGGCGGGAGTTCAGCACGAGATTGGTCGCGATCTGATCATCGAAGCCAACCTCATCCAAAACCACGGCAACCATCTGGAGAGCGGCTATGTGCAGGCGAACCAGCCGAAACTTTCCGCATACACTGCGCTGGTTCAATCCGGCCAGCAATACGCCTGGATCACCGAGCCCGGCTTTCAGGGATTCGGCTGGGCTTCAGTAGCGCCTTTTCCGAATGTAGCCATGACATACGGTCCGCTTTTCTTTGTCGGCTCTCCGCTGGGTGACACCGATTACAAGTCGCTGCAGCTCAGCGTGCGAAAACAAGCGACGCACGGCCTGTCTCTGCTGGCCAGCTATAACCTCTCGGCATCCCACGGAAACGTCGACGATGCCTTCGAGGACCTCTATTATGCGGGACCATTGCAGGACGTCTATAACCTGCAGCAGGAGCGCCACACGATCTCCGATTTTGACCAGACCCACATCGTGAAAGGATATGTTTTATACGACCTGCCCGTGGGCCGCGGCAAACGGCTCATGCCCGACGCCGGACCTGCCCTCAACTCGCTCGTCGCAGGATGGACGCTTACCGGCGATTTTCACTATGCCTCCGGCATGCCCATGCGCATCCCCGCCAATGTGTATTACCCCGGCATCAACAATGTGTATTCCGACATCGTGCCCGGCTGCGACATCCACGCGCATTACAACGGTCAGGTGGGAGGGACTTACTTCAACCCCGCGTGCTTTGAGAATCCGCCTAATGGAGAATTCGGCGATGCGCCCGGATATCTGGCGGAGCTTCACAATCCAGGCTTGGCGGTGGAGGACCTGGGGGTCAACAAATCTCTGCCCCTCGGCGAGCGATGTCAGATGCGTTTTTATTTTCAGGTGTTCAACGTATTTAACCGCCACGGCTTTACTGGCCCGAACACACAGATCGGCACGGCTGGTTTTGGCACGGTTCTTGCGCAGGATCTCAACGGCCGGCCAGGGCCGCGCGTCGGTCAGTTCGGTGCGCGTTTCAGTTTCTGAGCAACGATGAGTGTGTACGCAATGATGGATGTGATCAAGAAAGGCATTCGGGTCCGGCGGACGGAATGCGTTGCAACATTCGCGACGGGCATGACAGCCCCGATCGGCAGCCATGCAGTTCGAGAGAGCGTCGTTCTGCTCGCGCTCCTCTGTTCTTTTGTGCTCATTTGTTGCCAAGAATCACGCTCGGAGACTCCCCCCACTTCGCCTGTCATTGAATTCACCACCATCCCGATAATCGGCGAGAACGATGCTGCCGGCGACCCTGGCAGGATCAGTTTCATCAAAGGCCGTGTGATTGGCGCCAAACCCGGACAGCAGATCGTCATTTACGCACGTGCGTTTAACGTCCATGGGCAACTAGAGTGGTTTGTGCAGCCGTTGGTCAACGAGCCATTCACGAAAATTGATTCGGAGTCGAGATGGCACACCTCGACTCATCCGGGAGCTGAATACGCCGCGCTGCTCGTCGAGGACTCGTTCCAGCCGCCTGGTACGACGAGTGTGCTGCCGACGCAAGGCGTGCTAGCGGTCGCGTTCACGAAGGGCGAACCCGCGATCTGGCACCGATGGTGGTTTGTGCCTGCAGGTGTAATTGTCTGCGCGGCTGCGGTTCTTGGGTTGCACCGCCTCAGGATTTACGAGATGAGCCGAAAACTCCATCTCCGCTTCGAGGAGCGGCTGGCGGAGCGCAACCGGGTAGCGCAAGAATTGCACGACACGCTCTTACAGGGCGTGCTCAGCGCTTCGATGCAACTTCACGTCGCCGTCGACCAATTGCCCGAAGACTCTCCTTCCCTCCCGATCCTCAATCGTGTTCTCGAATTGCTGGGACAGGTGGTGGAAGAAGGCCGAACTACCCTTCGTGGGCTTCGATCGCCCGTTGACAACGCCCGTGATCTGGAGAGTTCCTTTTCGCGGATCCCGCAGGAATTAGGCGCCCAGCCCGGCGTTGATTTTCGCGTCTTCGTTGAAGGTACACCCTTGGCACTGCGGTCGATCATCCGCGACGACGTTTACAGCATCGGTCGAGAGGCGCTCGTGAATGCCTTCCGTCATTCCCGGCCTCGCCGTATTGACGTGCAATTGGAATATGCTCCCAGCCACTTGCGCGTCCTTGTTCGCGATGATGGCTGTGGAATCGACGCCAAGGTTCTCGCCTCCGGCCGTGATGGGCACTACGGACTTTCAGTCATGCGTGAGCGGGCCGAGAGAATCGGCGCCAGACTCAAGGTCCTAAGCCGTCCCGGGAACGGGACAGAAGTGGATCTCCGGGTACCGAGCGACATTGCTTTTGAATCCGCTCCCCCCAGTCCAGCGTCCAAATCGCTATCCAGGCTACAGCGTCCGTCAGCAACAAACCACCGGCGCTTCAAAGTCGGATAGGGAAATGGGACAGACAAAGTGGAATATACCAGGTGGGATATTCAAAGATGAACGCTCACAATCAAATTCGAGTTTTCAGCGTCGATGATCATCCCCTCCTGCACGAGGGCCTGGCCACCGTTATCCGAAATCAGCCCGACCTCTCCTTAGTGGCCGAAGCATCCAATGGCCGCGATGCTCTTCAGCGCTTCCGCGAACACCGCCCCGACGTCACCCTCATGGATCTTCGCCTCCCTGACATGAGCGGCATCGATGCTATGTCCGCCATCCGCTCTGAATTCCCTGACGCACGCATCATCATTTTGACTACCTTCGCCGGCGACGTTGAGATCCAAAGAGCCCTCGAAGCTGGAGCCCGTGCTTATATCCTCAAAAGCATGCCGCCAAAAGAACTGGTCGACGTCATTCGCCAGGTGCACGCCGGCAAGAAACGCATCCCGGCCGAGATCGCTGCTCACCTCGCTGAGCACTATAGTGACGAAGCCCTTACCGGCCGCGAAGTCGAAGTTCTTCGCCAGATTGCCGGCGGCAACCGGAATCGCGATATCGCTGACAAGCTCTTCATCACCGAGGAAACTGTCAAAGTTCACGTCAAGCACATCATGGAGAAGCTCGGCGCCAGCGACCGCACTCAAGCCGTCGCCATTGGTGTCCGCCGCGGCATCATTCAGCTCTAGCCGTCTTCAACCTCACTCCCATACCTCGGAAGTGGTACCAAAAGATTCCAACCACTAGGGATTCCCCGCTTCACGAAAACTTATAATCTGCAACTGTCATCACGGAGGCTCTGCTCCGAATGTTCTCCTCATTCCCGGACGGCTTGCCCGGTACCGGCCTCGTGCTCCTGCGCTTAGTCTGCGGAGTCTTGCTCATTGTTCAAGGCACGGTCTCTCTGCTTGATTGGTCAGGCCAGAACCTTGTTACTTTGATCCTGGCGCTGCTGGCAGTTGGCAGCGGAGTTTTGCTGGTGATTGGCTGTCTGACGCGGCTTGCAGCGTTTGTGGCCGCGCTCGCGTCAACCAGCGCCATCTTCTTGGGGATGCACGCATCAAACCTCGATGCGTTTAGCGCTAGGCTGCCGAGCATTCTCCTGGCGGTGATCGCCGCCGCCGTACTTTGTCTGGGACCAGGAGCATTTTCTCTGGATGCTTTGCTCTTCGGGCGCCGCGAGGTTCAGATCCCGAAAAACCCGCGACCCTCTCTCTGAGGCTTTCTGGTGATCCTTCCGTATCGACAAACAATCATCGTCTATTTGCCGTCCGTGAGATCACGGGCGACTCCGAGCTTACCCAATCGAGGTACGGCCTGCCTCGTCTGCGGTGGTAAGAAAAAAACCCTGCATCTCGTGATGCGTTTCGCTACGCATCGTGCGAAAGTCACCATCAGCGAGAATTGAGTGGGGAGTGACACATGGAAAGAGTAATTTCAGTCTTCAATTTCATCTTCGGTTGCCATCATCGGCACCTCAGCCGGGTTTTCACCGCGGGTGGGAGAACCTATCGCGTCTGCTGCGACTGCGGCGCAAACTTCAAGTATTCGCTGGCGAGCATGCGCATGGAGCGACCGTTCCCGGCGCGGCGAGAGCAAACGGTTGTTGCCGCATAACGACAAATACCCCGAAGGTGTTATGCAACTCCCCGCCTTCCGGGGTAACAAAAAAGCCCCGCATCTCGTGATGCGTCCTCGCCGGCGCCTTGGCAAAGTGGGTTGCAACATCGATCGCCAACCAGGGAGGCAAAACGGATCGTGAAGAAGAACGGATTAGCATCTACGCACATGAGTCCTTGCCTCAGGCTTTTCATTGAATCCCTGTTGGATGGCGTCGCTGTTGAACGGCGTGCCGAGGAAATGCTGGTCGCGAGCGAAGGTTTCGCCCTGCAGACCTCATACTCGTCATACTCGTCGAATCCACCTCTGGGGTCCGACACTAACTGCAACTAGCGGTCAGCGACGGCCGAGTTTGGTTCCTGGCGACATCCTGGGCAATCGAGGCTGACGCAAAAGGGGATTGATCATGATTCTTGGCATGGGCACCGCAAGCTACACCTCGCTCCACGTGCTGATCAGCCTCATCGGAATTGTTTCCGGCTTGGTTGTGATGTTGGGCCTTCTTAGGGCAAACCCGCTTCCTCGCTGGACCGTCGTTTTTCTCTCCACTACGGCCTTCACCAGCATCTCCGGCTTCGGCTTTCCGTTTGATCGCCTCCTGCCGTCACACATTCTCGGAATCATGTCGCTCGTCGTTCTCGCTTTCGCGATCCCGGCTCGCTACCTGTTTTATCTAGCTGGTCCATGGCGTTCCATGTATGTGATTGGTTCAGCTTTGGCCCTTTATTTCAACTTTTTCGTTCTAATCGTGCAGAGTTTCCAAAAGATTCCCGCTCTGAGAGCTCTCGCGCCCACGCAGAAGGAGCCCCCATTCGTGGTTGCGCAGTTCGTCGCGCTGATCTTTTTCGCAACTCTGGCCGTATTCGCAACTATTCGTTTTCACCCTGAAAAAGTTCGCGCAGTGTGATCAGAAACGCAAGCCCGCGTCCGTGCTCATCACCATGCCGTCCGAAAACGCTTTCAAGCACAACGGAAGAATTCCTAGGAGGATCAATGGCACCGCCCGCAGTCGCAGTCTCAACCATGCAGGTAGCGCAGGTTCCGAAACCGGGGGCCCGAATTCCAGGTTGCGAACGCGAAATTCCTGAGCCGCAAGCCGGGCACGTCCGCATCAAGCAAAAGGCGTGCGCCCCATGATCGAAACCTATCCCCTCGAACAAGCAGCCGAAGCTTACGCACGCATGATGAGCGGCCAGGCGCAATTCCGCGTCGTGCTCACCATGTGACGCGCCACAATATTTTTCAAGCAAGGAGAACACACCATGACCGAGACCAGTGCTACACAACAAGGCGGAAAACCGGGTTCCGGCCAGAACGCGATCCGGCAGTTTCATGTGAATTTTCCGGAAGCGGAGCTCACCGAATTGCGCAAGCGCATCAGCGCGACCAGATGGCCCGAACGAGAAACGGTCACAGATGCAACGCAAGGCGTGCAACTCGCAACCATGCAGGCGCTCGCCCGCTATTGGGCAACGGATTACGATTGGCGCAAGGTCGAAGCTAGACTGAACGCCCTACCGCAGTTCATCACCGAGATTGATGGGCTCGACATTCATTTCATCCACGTTCGTTCGAAACACGACGATGCGCTGCCACTGATCGTGACCCACGGATGGCCCGGCTCGATCATCGAACAACTGAAGATCATCGACCCCCTTACCAATCCCACGGCACATGGCGGGAGCGCATCGGATGCGTTCCACCTGGTGATCCCGTCAATGCCGGGGTATGGGTTTTCGGGCAGGCCGACGACTACAGGCTGGGATGTTGCTCACATCGCGCGCGCCTGGGTCACGCTGATGAAGCGCCTCGGATACACACGATTTGTGGCACAAGGCGGCGATTGGGGCGCGCTCGTCGTCGATCAAATGGGAGTGCAAGCCGCTCCGGAATTGCTCGGCATTCACAGCAATATGCCTGGCATCTTTCCAGCCGACATTGACAAGGCGGCTTCGTTCGGAGCGCCGGCGCCAGCGGGTCTCTCACCCGATGAGAAGGTCGCATACGAGCGGTTGCAGTTCGTCTATCAAAAGGGAATCGCCTACGGGTACCAGATGGGGCTGCGGCCGCAGACTTTATACGGAATCGCGGACTCACCCGTCGGATTGGCGGCTTATTTCCTCGATCACGACGCCCGCAGCTACGCATTGATCTCGCGCGTCTTTAACGGAGCATCCGAAGGCCTCACGCGCGACGACATCCTAGACAACATCACGATCACATGGCTGACGAACACGGCGCTTTCTGGGGCGCGTCTCTATTGGGAGAATTGGGGCAAACTCGGATATTTCAATGCCAAAGGCGTGAACATCCCAGTTGCCGTAAGCGTCTTCCCTGACGAACTCTATCCTGCTCCACGAAGCTGGGCAGAGCTAGCCTATCCCAAACTGATCCACTACAACCGGCTCGCCAAGGGCGGACACTTTGCGGCGTGGGAACAGCCGAAACTTTTTACAGAAGAGGTTCGCGCAGGCTTCCGTTCACTCCGGTCCAGCGCGGCGAAGTCAGACGTGATCCTGGCCAAAGCCGGTTAACACCACGGGCTGGACCATCATTTCTCAGTCGAAGCTTTAGCCGCCGAGGTCCTAATTTATCAAGCAAGGAGAACGCATCATGACCACCATGACAGAAACTACACACGTCCTTTACACTGCGAAAACTCACACCACCGGCGGCCGCGAGGGAGGCGAATCTCGAACTTCCGACGGCCGGTTAGACGTCAAACTGTCCGTCCCCGGCACTCCCGGCAACGGCACCAATCCCGAGCAGCTTTTCGCCGCCGGCTGGTCCGCGTGTCTGCTGAGCGCTATGAAGATCGCTGCCGCCAAAATGAAAATCCACCTTTCGCCCGATGTCGCCATCGACACCGAAATCGATCTCTGCTCAAACGACGAAGGTTATTTCCTCAAAGCTCGGCACAACGTCAGCCTGCCGGGGATAGACCATCAAACCGCCCAGGCACTTGTGGATGCGGGAGAGAAGCTGTGTCCTTACACCAAGGCAACGCAGGGCAACATCGAGGTCGCCTTCAATGCTGTTTAGCACGGAGTCTTTGTCATGCTGCGCTTTTCGTTCTTGATGGGCTGGATTCGTTGTGCGATGGGCGTGGCTGCCATCATGGCAGTCGCCGCCATCGTTTTCAGCTTGACCATCGAGCTGCTTAGCGTCAAATAACAAATTCAAGCGACATACACAAATCAGGAGAAAAACGTCATGCCCATCATCACTACCAAAGACGGTACACAAATCTTCTACAAGGACTGGGGCAAGGGTCAGCCCATCGTCTTCAGCCATGGCTGGCCGCTCAGCGCCGACGACTGGGACGCCCAGATGCTCTTCTTCGGCCAAAAGGGCTTTCGCGTCATTGCCCATGATCGTCGCGGCCACGGCCGCTCCACGCAGACCTGGGACGGCAACGACATGGACACCTACGCCGACGATCTCGCCGCAATCACCGAGAAACTCGATCTCAAGAACGCAATTCACGTTGGCCACTCCACCGGCGGCGGTGAAGTTGCCCGTTATATCGGCCGTCATGGCGCCAAGCGTGTCGCCACGGCCGTCCTCATCAGCGCCGTGCCCCCCCTTATGGTAAAAACGCCCGCCAATCCGGGCGGCCTTCCGATTGAAGTTTTCGACCAGCTCCGATCCGCGCTCGCGGCAAACCGGGCTCAGTTCTACAAGGAGATCACTCTCCCCTTCTACGGCTACAATCGCCCGGGCGCCAAAGTTTCCGAAGGCATCCGTGAGCACTGGTGGCTGCAGGGCATGATGGGCGGCATGAAGCCCCATTACGATTGCATCAAGGCTTTCTCCGAAACCGACTTCACCGAGGATCTCAAGAAGTTCAACATCCCAACGCTCATTCTTCATGGCGACGATGACCAAATCGTTCCCATCGATGCTGCCGGCCGCGCTTCCGCTAAGATTGTAAAAGGCGCAACTTTGAAGGTGTATCCTGGCTACCCGCATGGGATGTTCACGACCCATGCCGACGAGATCAACGCGGATTTGCTGGCGTTCTTCAAGAAGGAAGCCAGAGCAGCCGCATAGATGCCTCTGATTGTCTCTGCCTCTTCCGAGCGGCGGAGGGACAGAGGATGATTGACTGGTGCCAGGTTTCCGAGCCTGTAGATATCGGGGTATCTCCGCGGAGCCTCGGTTCTTGCGGGCGGATGTAATTCTCGCTCGCGCCGAGAACCTTCGCGTGGAAGCCGAGATGGAAGCCTCTCTTCGGGCCTCAACTGCTCAGCGCGAGCAGGGTGTCGCTTAACAATTCAAGGAGCTGACCATGGCGCAATGCACGCATCTCGATCAGATCAAAACCACCAGCACAAAAACGCATGTTTGCGAGGAGTGCGTTAAACTCGGCGACACCTGGGTCCACTTGCGGCTGTGTCTTGAGTGTGGACATGTCGGTTGCTGCGATTCATCCAAGAATAAGCACGCAACCAAGCACTTCCATCATACGAAGCATCCGCTCATCCGTTCCATTGAGCCCGGAGAAACCTGGGTCTGGTGTTACGTGGACAATCTCTATCCCGGAGAGCTGGACGGTCACCGGTTGATTCAAGCGGCGAGTTGAGCCCAAAATCGCAAGGTTGTGGAGCCTTTCCGATGTCCATCCGGCCTATCAAACGCGTAATCAAATCGAAGCCGACCCTTGAAGGCGCTGGCGTTCATCTCAGCCGTGCCTTCGGTTTTGGCAACACAAAAGACTTCGATCCCTTTCTGCTCCTCGACGATTTCCGCAACGACGTGCCCGAAGACTACCTCGCCGGTTTCCCCTGGCACCCCCATCGCGGAATCGAGACGATCACCTACGTCCTCACCGGCAATGTCGAGCACGGCGACAGCATCGGCAATCGTGGTGTGATCGGCGCCGGCGATGTCCAATGGATGACCGCCGGCAGCGGCATCATCCACCAGGAAATGCCCAAGGGCGATCACGCCGGCCGCATGCATGGGTTCCAGCTCTGGGGCAATCTTCCTGCTCAACTCAAAATGACCTCACCGCGCTATCAGGAGGTCAAGTCCTCTGACATCCCTGAAATCGTCGACGACGACGGTACCCACGTAAAAGTCATCTGCGGCAGATTTTGGGGCAAGACCGGTCCCGTCGACGGAGTGGCCGCCGATCCCATCTATCTCGATGTGTCCGTCTCTCCCGGAAAAAGAAAAACGCTCCCGGTCGAAACCACGCGTCACGCATTCGCCTATGTGTTTGCTGGCAGCGGAAAATTCTGCAATGCCTCGGGTCCGCTCGCCGTGCCCACCGAAGGCGTCAAGTGGCTCGACACCAATCCTCCCGTCGAAGCCGACAATCGCTCGCTCATCCTTTTCGATCGCGGCGACGAAGTTTCTTTACAAGCCGGAGACGACGGCATTCGCTTCCTGTTGGTCTCTGGCGAACCTCTCGAAGAACCTGTCGCCTGGTACGGGCCCATTGTCATGAACACGCAAGACCAATTGCGCCAGGCCTTCGCCGAGCTTCAGGAGGGAACATTTCTCAAAGAGGCCAGAAGTAAGTAGACTCGGGAAGTTTGCAGCACCCTGCTAAGAGCGGCCCTTGAGGGCCACGTCAATGACGTTGAATCGATCGGGCTTTCGCCCCAGGAGGATCCCATGCACACAACCACGCTGTTAATGGACATCGAAAATCTTCGCCACAAATGGGGATGGCTGCTGTCCCTCGGAATCGTCCTGGTCATCCTCGGCACCATCGCGATGATCATCACACCCGCCGCCACCATTGCCACTGTCCTTATTCTGAGCTGGCTGCTGGTGTTCAGCGGAATCGCCGAAACCATCTACGCTTTCCGCGTCCATCGCTGGGGAGGTCTGTTTCTCCATCTCATCAGCGGTCTTCTCGGGATCTTCATCGGTTTACTCGCCGTCACGCATCCTGTGGCCGGCGCCCTCGTCTGGACGCTCCTTTTCGCTTCATTCCTCACGGTAGTCGGCGTCTTTCGTCTTATCGCCGCCATCAGTCTCAAGTTTCCCAACTGGGGTTGGGCCGTTCTCGATAGCGCCATTACCCTCGCCCTCGGCATTCTCCTTTGGGCCGAGTGGCCGTGGTCCGGCTTGTGGTTCCTCGGTGTGGCCCTCGGCGTGTCGTTGGTTTTCCGCGGCTGGTCCTACATCATGTTCGCATTGGCCATCCGCAGCATGCCCGTCTCCGTCGAGATTCGTCACGCCGCCTGATATCCAACCCGTGCTGAAAACGCAGAAGGCCCTGGAGGCACTTATGACCGTAGGAAGAAAGCGCATCGACAGTGAACTCGGCCCAAACTCTGCTGGCCAGGCCGGTGACACACAGCAAATTTCCGACATGCCCGGCGCGGATTCTGAGAGTGTCGAAGAGCTTGTCGAGGAAGGCAACGCCTTCGAAGCCGAAGCTGTCTTTGGAGTTGAGAACGCCAAGGATGCCGACGTCTCCGAAGTCACCACGCACGAGGTCCCTGAAGACGACGTTCCGGCCGAATATCTTGACGATGAGGACAACCCGGCCGCATGAAACGCTCCGCAGACTCAGCCCACGCTCCGCCCAGGAAACCAACTAACCCGAAAACGTTTGCCAGGGCGAATTTGGAGACTGAGCTTACAAATCTGGCGAGGGGGCTCGCCTTGCTGGCAACGCACGCGTCAAGGACGCTGCCGACTAATTCGTTCGCCCGGCGTTCCCTTGTCCATCAGCGCCAGACCATTCCCAACCCCTCGCTCCACAAGATTCGATTTTCCAGTGTCCCTACCCCGTTCGAGGTACTCCGGTGTTCACCAAAAATGTAGTGTAAAAACTCTTCCTTCTAGGGTCGCCGGAAATCCCGGTCTTGATCATCCTGTCTACGTACCCAAAGGCGAATGCAACTAGGAGGTAACCAAAAATGATCAGGAACTTGGTGGCACTCACGGCAATTGCAGTTTTCGGACTGGCTGTTTCGGGCAAGCCGGTTTCTCCCTCCGGCCCGCTCCGAGTCGACTCTCATTATTCTTCGGCGCAACTTTCCACCGACGGCACCACCGACTATGGCAAATCGAAAACCACCTTCACCGTTGGCGTCGGCCGCGTGACCGGCAAGGTTAACCTCGATAACGCCGACCCCGCTCAATCCACTTTTGATTTCACTATCTATCCCGCTACCTCGATGGTGACTCCTATCAACGAAGACGGAAAACTGAAGAGCGACTGCTTCGCGAACCTGGCCAATCACACTCTCGTCTGTTTCCATTCCAAAGGTGTTTATCCGACCGATGACGGCCATCTGCGAACCACCGGCAATCTGGTCCTCACCCGCGTTGACCGCAACATCGAAGTCAATGCCAATGAAGCCTACTCCGGCCCGGTCTACGGACCGCCCATGATTCACAAGGTCACCGAGCAGGCAACCTTCGTCTTCGATGCTCCCACTGCCGGAGGCAGCAGCCAGGCCGAAACAATCCAAACCTCGGGTTCAACCAAGGTTTTTCGCGAGGATTTTCCACAGCTAGTGAAAACTGTTCTCAGTACCTACTGGCCGCCCGTAGTCCAGGACGAAAAGTGTGAGGTGCCCAGCGTCGGCGAAGACTTCGCTGGTGCGCGTTGCACAGGTACGTTGATCAGGGTGCCGGACTTGCCCGCCTCCGGTGCCAACCCCGCTGAGGACTACCCCGGGCCCCCGAACTTCAACGTCATCACAGGCCAGCATCTGACGATTTCCGTGAACCTCCGACTCATGCCCGCCAGTGCGGCATCGCAAGCGCCAGCGGGCAACTAGAAGCTATCTCAGAAGTTGGGTGTGTAGGGCACGGCTTCAGCCATGCCGCTGGGGGTTTGGAAACACGTGACCTTTAGCCTTTCGAACAGGCAGTTTACTCGTTCGCCTTGTTATGAGGTGGGTTCTAAGTTTCTCCGCGCGCGATGTCACCAGACGGGGAGGCTCCACCAGTAATTCGGCGACGAGTTTCGAGGCGGTCGAAGGAGATATGAAATGAGTGTCTGGTCTGCCGCGCTATTGTTCGTTGGTCTTGCTGTGCCGGTTTCAGCTGCGACAACCCCGGTAAGAAAAGAAAACGGAATCGTCGACGTTCCCAGCAACCACTCCGTCGATGAGACAGTGGAGAAACTCAAGAACATCCTTCAAGCGAAGGGCGTGACGCTATTCGCCCTGGTTGACCATAGCGGCGAGGCCGCAAAAGTCGGCATGAAAATGCCTCCCACCAAACTTCTCGTCTTCGGCAGTCCCAAGGCAGGCACGCCCCTCATGCTCGCTGCTCCCAGCACCGCCATCGACCTCCCGCTGAAGATACTGGTTTGGGAAGACAACTCGGGAAAGGTCTGGCTTTCCTACAACAGCCCGAAGTATTTGCAGGAACGCCACGGCCTGCAAGAAGACCTCCTCCAGAACATCGCCATCGTCGGAACCTTGGCCGAGAAGGCCGGGGAATAATATAAAAGCGCGAATCAGAAAGGACTCTGATATGAACGCGCAGCCGCAACCCATCACCGTTCTCGCGCCGCCATTTACTCGAGAGACAGCAATCCTCAAAATACGCGCCATTGAGGATAAGTGGAACTCCCGCAACCCCGAACAAGTCGGGCGAGGTTACGCGCCCGACAGTTATTGGCGCAACCGTTCCGAGTTCCTCCACGGCCGAGAAGAGATCATTGCCTTTCTCAAACGCAAGTGGGCCGCTGAACTCGACTACCGTCTCATCAAGGAACTCTGGGCCTTCACCGATAACCGGATCGCCGTTCGCTTCGCTTATGAATCCCACGATCCGTCCGGCCAGTGGCACCGCTCCTATGGAAATGAAAACTGGGAGTTCGATTCCGCCGGTGTGATGAAGTTACGCCACGCCAGCATCAACGACTTGGCCATCAAAGAAGCAGACCGCCTTTTCCACTGGCCTTTAGGCCCACGTCCGCACGACCACCCCGGATTGACCGAACTGGGACTGTAGACGACTCACGAAGGGAGCAACGAAAATGACTCATTCCACGACGCGATCGGCAAGAACAATGTTACCCACCTTGTGCATCGCACTGTTAAGCTGCGTCGCCCTCTCAGCCCAAAGCCCAGCTCAAAACGAAGACCATCACGTTCGCAACATCGTTCTGGTTCATGGTGCATGGGCCGACGGGTCCGGCTGGAAGGGCGTCTACGGCATTCTTGTCAAAGATGGCTACAACGTCAGCATCGTGCAAGAACCGGAGACTTCGTTTAAGGAAGATGTGGCCGCTACCAGGCGCACCCTGGCCTTGCAAGATGGTCCTTGCATTCTCGTTGCTCACAGCTACGGAGGAGCCGTCATTACCGAGGCCGGCACGGCTCCATCGGTTGCTGGCCTGGTCTACATCGCAGCCCATATGCCCGACGCGGGAGAAAGCGAAGCCGACGACGGAAAGCGCTTTCCGAGCGATCTCAGCAAATCCGGTGCAATCAAGAAAACGTCAGACGGTTTCACCTACCTCGACCCCGCGCAATTTCATGAGTATTTCGCCGCCGACCTTTCCGCCGAGCAGTCTGCCCTCATGGCGCGCTCGCAAGTGTTCAATGAAGCCGACAATTTCAAAGCGATCATCACCACGCCCGCGTGGCGAAGCAAGCCAAGCTGGATGCTGGTAGCGGCCGCCGACAGAACCATCAACCCCGAACTCGAACGCTGGTATGCCGCGCGAGCCAACAGCCACAAGGTCGAGGTCCCGGGCGCCAGTCATTCCGTCTACGTCTCCCATCCGAAGGAGGTCGCAGCCCTGATCGAAGAGGCTGCCGCACATGCTCGTTAGCAGAAGGCGCCTTAATAACCGCAAAATTTGAGCGAAACCGCCGGCAATTCGAAACTGCAAGAACTGATTCGCACGACAACCTACCTCGAAGTTTTGGACGGCCAACGCTCCCTCTATGCCGCCGAACTCACGCTGGCGCAAGCGCGAGGCAACGAGTACCAGAGCCTGGTGCAACTCTACCGGGCACTGGGAGGCGGATGGAAGCAATAGTCAATCATTTCGCGTCCACCCTCCGATCATGCAATAGAACCTCAACAACGACTACGCTCGCCGCACTCACCGGGCCGGTGTCTCACACACGGCGCTGACTAGATCGCGGATTGGTTTGATCACTGTGAAGCGAACCAGCGCCTGCGGTTTCTCAGCCTCGGTCACCACCACCAGCTTTTGCGCCTTCCAGCCCGCACCTGCGCATTGTCCTGACGACAGATACGAAACTGCTTCAAAACCAGCCGAACCGAGCTCCGCCAGTTGTTGGGCGCGCCCTTCTGCCTCCGCAAGTTGAGGAGAATTCGCTAGCAGCGGCAAAAGTTGTGGCTCCGCCGCAATCCACGCGCGGAAATCTGCAATCAGTTCTGCCTCATCTTTCTTTCGTGCTGCTGGCCCCTGCAGGTAATTGCGCGTGAGCAATTCAAAATCGTGACGCGACGGCGGATCGGGTGGCAGAGCATCCGCCAGGTGATTCAGCGGCGTCAGTTGATTCGGGTGCTGCTGCGCTTCCTGATCGTCGAAACTCACCGGCTCGAGCACCGACGCCAGCACTTCCAGTGGAGCGATCTCCCGGGTTCCCGCCAACCCTCGCAGGCCTTCCCCTTCGTACGAGATATGCGTGAGCCCGAAAGCTTGCAGCCGTACCGATTCCACCTCCAGCCGCCCATACATGTCGTCCACGTCACTCACTTCCCGCGGAGACCAGAAACGCTCTGCAATCGCCGCCATACGTGGCCAAATTCGCGAATCGATGGTGAGCGGCCCCGTCTGTTCCGTCCACATGCACGCCTCACCACCAAGAATTCGCGCCTGCTCTGCCGGACTCAGACCACTCGCAGCCGGCAAAGGATCGATCACATAGTGGGAGCCTGCACTGTTCTTGTGATTCAGGTAGTATCCGGCGGAAAGAATTCCCCCGTACCCCCTCTTCGCGCCGTCGGCCAGCGATTCGGCCCCCCGCCAGCTCTGCTCCACCACGCCCTGCGGCAGATCGGGAGTCAAAATCTCGTCCCATCCGATCATGCGCTTACCATGCTTCTCGAGAATCTTCAGCAGTCGTTGATTGAAATAGTTCTGCAGCGCAGCCGTGTCCTTGAGATTGTGCTGCCGCATGAATTCCTGAATCTGGGCGTTGGCCTTCCACTCAACTCCGTTATTTTCGTCGCCTCCAATATGCCAATAGGCATCGCGAAAAATGCCGGTCATCTCTCCGACAAACTTGTCGAGAAACTTGTAAGTGCTCTCCCGCGTCGGATCCATTACCGGATCGAACACACCGAACTCGCGCTCAATGTGGAACGGCCCCGGCGCACTGGCCAGATCGGGATAGCCGGGAAACCACGCGCCAGTATGCCCCGGCATGTCGAACTCGGGCACGACGCGAATACCACGGTCCCTGGCGTACGCGACGATCTCGCGTGCTTGTTCTTGAGTGTAGAAAAGCCCGTCCGATCCCATTTCCGTAAGCTTCGGAAACGCCTTGCTCTCGATGCGAAAGCCTTGATCTTCGCTGAGGTGCCAATGAAACACATTCAGTTTCACCGACGCCATGGCATCGAGAGTGCGTTTGAGCACATCGACGGGAATGAAATGACGGCCGCAATCGATCATTAAACCGCGCCACCGAAACCGCGGCGTGTCGTGGATCGAGATCGCAGGAATGAAGTAACCTATGGCATCCGACTGGATGAGTTGCTGCAAGGTTTCGAGGCCGTGCATGGCCCCCACCACCGTCGCAGCACTCACATGTGCACCCGACGGAGTTACATCGAGCGCATAGCTCTCGTCTTCCTCCAGAGACTGAACGGCTCCTCCGGGTCCTTCCACACTCACCACAACCGTGGCGTTCGATTGCTTGGCATCTCCCGATGTCGAGATTGCCAGCGCTGTCCGCATCTTGATGCGTTCAAGATTGCGCGCAATTGCGGCATCCAGCCGCGTGTCCCGGAAGCGGTCCGTAGTGGCAGCAAACGACGAAGTGATGACAAGCCGTCCACTCTGAGCCGCAAGTTGGGCCGGCTGTGGCATCAGGGTGTTAACAAATCCAGGAGCAGAAGTGCCCTCGGCTCCCTGGCATGGCCCGGCTCCGGCCGCTAACATTGTTGTCACCAAAGCGCTCGCTATCCATCGCATATGTTTCGCTAATTCCCTCAGTCTTGTCCCAGCTTGCACTTGGGGAAAATAATTCTGAACAAAGTCAGCGTTTCGTGCCTGCTTACCCCGACTAGTGCGGAGTCTGCGTCATCTCCTCTATGCTCTGACCGCCTGCGTTCACGGCGTAGGCATCCATCACTGTGTCTCCTTCCGCATCTCCCTTTGCATCGAAGAAGACCATTCGCAAATGCAGCGGCAGTCCGGGAGCCGCGTCCCAGTTTCCACGCACTTTCACCGGCTGCTTCAGATCGGGCAGGGTCTGCTCTCCGCTCGCCAGCAGTTTGCCGTCACGATCGCGCAATTCCCACTTCGCTAGGCCGTCGCGCAACGGATACGAAGGCATCCGCTCCAGAGACTTGGCGGACAACCCAACCTCAAAACCAACCCGGTCGCCTTTCTTGTCGTACGCCCATTTTTCGCCGGAGAAAACTACGGGCTGATTTCTCTTTTCCCAAACGAAATACGATGGCCGTCGCTGCCGATATTCATCCACTACACCGTGGTCCACATATCCTTCCTGATGACCCGGCCACAGGTTCAAATGCGACTTGTAGTCTTGATAGCACCAGAAAATCGCTCCCGCCACAAAATCGAACTTTTCGAACTGATCAAGCTGTGATTCAATCGTGCGAATTCGCATCTTGTCGGCCGTCGTAGTGTCGGGTGAAAAAAATCCGGGATAGCCGAACTCCGAAATAATCACCATCTTCGTCGGATAATCCCGGCCGATCTGCTCGAGTCGCGGCGCCAGATCTTCCTCGCGGCCGCTCCACGTCCCGAAGTATGCGTTCATCATGATGAAGTCCACGTCATTTGCCGCTTCGGTTTTCGGGTCAGGTCCCCACGCGATATCGTTGTCGGCGTAACTCACAAATCGTCCCGGATCGATCTCGCGAATCCAGTCCCGCATCGTATCGATATACGCGCGCCCGCCTTTGGTCGTGGCCTGGCTCTCGTTGCAAACGCTCCACGCAAAAATGCTCGGATGATTCTCGTCTTCCTCGATCATCTCCTTGAACATCTGTTTTGCCAGCGCGATCACCTTCGGATTCTTCATCTGCTCTTCGCTGAACTGCCACATGGGAATCTCAGGAATCAGCAAAATTCCGTGCCCGTCGGCGTAGTCCAAAATCAGCTCGTGCTGCGGATAGTGCACCGGGCGCGTCAACCGGACGTGCAGTTGTTCCATCGCGTCAAAATCGTTTTTGATCGTCCCCGCAGTTTCAGCCAGGCCCTCCCACGGCGAATCTTCATGGCGTGTCATGCCCGTCAGCCGCACCTGCTCCCCATTCAAGAACAAATGGCGGTCGCGGATCTCAACCGTCCGCAGTCCAAAATTGTCCTCGCGAGTATCCAACAACCGTCCATGCTCGTCGAAAAGTTCCGTGACCATCCGATACAGTGCAGGGTGATCCAGACTCCACAGTTCCGCTGCGGCAATCTGCAACTTAAGTTGTACACGTGATTCACCCGAAGCTGCCGACACACCTGCCGCCTCGGCTTTACCCACAAGCGTTCCGCTACCCGAGTAAGCCGTCGCGCTCACCCGAAATTCACGCCTGCCTCGCGATACGTTGTCCACAAACACATTTACCTCGACTTCGGCCGTCGCGCTCCTAGTAACGGCACTTGCTTCGCGAGCAGCTGCCGTCCCCGTTTCCTTCGTCGTAATCTCGCTGCTGATCCTCTGCCGCCGAATCAACCCATCCTTGCTCACGGTGATCCACACATCGCGCACCAGCCCGCCGTAATGCCACCAGTCGTACCAAAGGTGATCGCCCTCCCGCAGCCGCCCCGCAAATCCCGGAATCGACTCCGCCGTCGGACGATTATCCAGCTCCACCGCCACAAAATTTTCCCCCGCATGCGCCGTCGACGAAATATCGAACCAATACGGCGTATGCCCTCCCTCATGCGGTCCCACGAGTCTGCCGTTCACCCACACACGGCTGCGATAAAAGGTCGCCGCGAAATGCAATTCAACATGCTGGCTCGAAACTTCCGGATCAAGCGCAAACGTCCGGAAGTACCACGCCACTCCCTCATAATCTTCATATCTGCCGATGTTCCACGTGTGCGGAACCCGCACCGCTTCCGTCTCCGCTGGAACTCGGGCGTTCCACCCCTGAGCTTCGCCCTCCTCCTGCCGATCCGTCCGGAAACGCCAGCTCCCATCGAGATCAATTCTGGTTGACGCACTTGCAGCCACAACCGACCAGGCCGCCAAGACAAAATGCAGCACAGAACGACCGAGCCCCGACCGGCGCCATTTGCTTAAATCCAGAGATAGAAGGTAGGTTCTTTCACGCATTCTTACGGCACGCGGATCACCCGCACTCCTTTTTTCGTGAACGCCGCGACCATCACCTCCGAAGCCCCCGCATCCGTCACCAGCACATCCACGTCCTCAATCGCGCAGATCAGCGACGGAGTCACCACGCCCAGTTTGCTCGAATCCGCCACCACCACAATCTCCTTCGCCTGCCTAACCATTGCGCGAAACGTCAGCGCCTCGTCCGATTGGTTCGTGGTCGTGCCGCGCTCCGGATCGATCCCAGATACGCTCAGAAAAAGTTTGTCCAGAAAACTGTCCCCAAGGAAATTGATCGCTGCCGCCCCAATCAACGAAAATGACCACGGCCAGTGCACATAGCCGCCTGTCATGTGAATCTTGAGCCCCGGCATGTTGCACAACTCCATCCCGATGTTCACGGCATTCGTCACGATGGTCAGGTTGTTGCGATGCCGCAAGCTGCGCGCCACCCAGGTCGTCGTCGTTCCCGCCGTCAACCCAACCGTTTCGTTTTCCGCCACCAGTTCCGCCGCCGCCAGGCCGATGTGCCGCTTTTCTCGTACGAATTGATGTTCGCGCGTCTGGAACGCCGTGTCATAGCGAAACGGCTCATACAACAATTCCTGTACCAGCGCCGCGCCGCCGTGCGTGCGCCGGATTAGTCCCCGCTGCTCCAGCCGCGTGAGATCCCGCCGGATGCTCGGGGCCGACGCATGCAGCTTCGCCATCAGTTCTTCCACCGTGACCGTACCCTTTTGCAGCAGTAGTTTCAGAATTTGATCGGCACGGTTTTGTTGGCGGGCAGACATTCAGTTCTCTTCTCGGTTAAGGGTCACGCAAAAATCGGCGCCCGGAACCAGGACTCCAAGGTCAACCATCGTAAATGGTCGCGCCATACGCGGCTCGTCGAACAACACAATTCGGGGCCGCCGACGCACCTTTCGTTCACTCCCCTCTACCGATCATGATACTAACGATCATTTACTTTGATCGTTTTACACCATATCGGTCAATTTGTCCTTGACAAAACGTGGCGTTCCGGTCTTAGATTGTTTCCGATAAAGCACGGCACACGTGCCACTGTACATTCGCGACGCGAGACTAGGGACGTAGCCAATCATGCACGTCCACTCTCAGCCTGTCGGTTGCATGGTTTCGCTCAGATGGTTTCGTTCTCAGAGACCCAAGGAGATCCAAGATGAATCCGGGAATGCGCACTAAGTCCGTTGCTCCGTTCGGCCTGTC
>Ga0187781_10001100_pt1 | contig 20286 bp, 18 predicted proteins | sample 0715_SJ02_MP02_2_FD_132447 | JGI IMG/M metagenome (GOLD analysis project Ga0187781, IMG submission 132447) | Tropical peat soil microbial communities from peatlands in Department of Meta, Colombia - 0715_SJ02_MP02_20_MG | ecosystem: Environmental > Terrestrial > Soil > Wetlands > Peat | place... | reverse complement strand
CACCCCTCCATTCACTGCGCACTGGGTCGCGGTAGCATACCCACCGCCGCTCACCGACACCAGCCAGGTCCAGCTGTACGTGGGAGTCCCGCTGGAGGGGATCGTCCCGGTCACTGTCTCGACCTGGTTCACGTCGAGCGCCGTAGCGCTCGGTGTCGGGGTGACCGGCGCAGCGAGTGCGGTGTTCACCGTAACGGAGGCGCTAGTGGCCGGCTGGGCGGTGACGCTCCGGGAGTCCTCCACCGTCACCGTAAGGACGCAGTTCGTGGTCGTTCCTGTGGGCGAGTAGGAAAGGGTCGAAGCCGCTGAATTCGCGAAGCCCGGACAACTACCGGACGCGACCGACCAAGTGTAGGTCAGGGTGCCGGTTCCCCCGGTGGCCGTGGCCGTGATCGTCACCGATTGACCTTGGTCCAAGACCGTGGTCGTCGGCGATACGGTAACCGAGAGCGGGGATACTCCTTGGATGGCAATCGCCACCGCCCCCCAGCGGGCGAAGCCCGTCCACGTCGGCTCCGAGGTGTAGGTGCCCGTAGCCGTGTCGGCATAGTACTCGACGAACGACGCGGTCGCCGCCCCGTCGTTAATCGTCCCGGCTTCGGTGAACGCAGGCGAGGCGGTCGGTGTGAAGGCGGTCGCCCCATTCGTCGTGGAAACAATCCCGAGGATCGTGGTGGGGGCGACGCTCGTGGTGACGCTCGCCGTCGCCTGCATTCCCATGCCCTGCTCGAACGTTCCCTCGGCCGCGATTGGCGCGCTCGTGTCGACCCCGGAGAACGCCGAGAGCACCGCGGTCGCAGTCGTGGCGTCGGTCCCGGTACCCGCGGCCGTGTCGATCGTGACGGTGTCCGACCCTGCCGCCGGGTCGAGGGCGTAGAAGATGTACTGATTGCGCCCGAACCCGTTCCACTCGTGTGCCGGCTCAAGGTCCCATGTCGAACCGCCGGTGTCCGAGATGTCCGCGGTCGAGAGGTCGGCGCCCGTCTGGCCGGAGTCAGTGATCTCGAGGACCAGTAACTCATCCGCCGAAGCGGTGGAGATGACCAGCGCTCCGGATCCGCCGGTGCCCCCGAACCAGTTGGCCGTGTCGCAGGTTCCGGTGCAATCCTCTTGGGGGTCCGTGTCGAACTTGGGAGCCCCTGCGTCCGAAGCTCGCGCGAGGCCAGAGGCTCGCTCGACGGTGATTGCCGAGAGCGCGGACAAGGTCACCGATTCCGGCTCCGTGGCACTGTCCCTTACCCGGAGCTCGAAATCGTAGGTCCCGGGAGGGGTGGCACCGGTGGCTTGGAAGTCACAGGTCTCCACGGCTCCCGCCGGAGCCCCGAATCCGCTCGGGGTGTCGCACTGAGCGATGGTCGCGACCTCGTAGCTGTGGCCATCGTCCGTACTGTAGAGCCACTGCCAGGAGTACGGAGCGGTTCCCGAACTCGGGACCTCCGCCGTCACGGACGAAGATTGACCCGGAAGGAGCGCTTGCGACCCCGGGGTCGCGACGGAGGTCGCGGGGAGGCCCACCGCGGGCGCCGAGTGGGCCAACGACCCGCTCTCGGAGGCGACCGGCACCGCACCGGCGGAAGTCAGGGCGCTTCCGGCAACCATGACCAGTGCGAGCACCACGGCCGACCGGGCGTGTCCGCGAAGCGCGAACGGGTGTGCGGTCATCTCCAACCTATGTGAGAGACTGCGCTGCGTCGCCTGCGAGAGTTTCGTTCGGCGCTACCACGGCTCGGGCTCGTGGGCCCAACGCTTCGAGCTCACCCGGCATTTGGTAGCAAGTAATTGCTGTGGAAGTACCTGATAAATCAATGGGTGCCGCCCACGGAGCGATTCTGCGGCTATCGGACTAGGCTCGTCACAATTTTGGCGGGTGTTACCCCGGCATCTCCGCCGGTACGCGTAGGGGAGGGGCGAGTTGATGGTGAGGGAACAGCCCGAGTTCCGGACCTAAACGTTAGGCTACGTCCTCGACGTCGGCATTCTCCCCCACGTCCCCCCGTTGCCGCCGGGTTCTGTGATAGGTGCGGTAATCTCGGTCCTTCCCCGACGCTGATATCCTCCCGTGACTCCCGGGCCCACACCTGGGAACCACCTTTGACCGACGAGCGAGCTCCTGGTACTCTGCCAGCCCCGGTGGTCCCCGGCGACGTCTACCGATTACCCACCTTCGTGCTGTGGGCTGTTCCGTTTCTCCTGGTGCTCACCTACATCTTTCTGATCACTCAGTTTTTTCACGCTCCGGCGCGCTGGACCGGTAACCGGCTCGTTCATGCGACGCTCCTGCTACTCGTAACGACCGCGCTATTCTCCGTCCTCTGGTACATCGTCGCGTACGTCAGTTCCCTTCTCCTGGGACAGTGGGCCCCGCTCGGGGTGCTATCTTTGATCGCGAGACTTCCCGGTCTCCACCGCCACGTGGTAATCACTCCCCCTCCTCGACCCGACACGGCTCGCGAGGTGTGGGGACGGTTCGGAGTCCTCCTTCTCATCACGCTCGGCTTCGAACTGATCTTCATGATCCTCCTCGTTAGAAACGGAGACCTGGCACCTGAACTTGCCGTCAACGAACCTATCCGATTCTTCGTCTATGAGCTCCTGGCGGGCCTCGGGCTGGCCGTCCTGATCGCTCCCGCGGCACCGTTCCTCGCGAGCCGCCTGCGGACCCGAATTACCGACTCGCTCGAGTTCCCGCTCCTGTGGCTCGCGGCCCTGTTGCTCGTGGTCGGTGGGACGAGCATCCTGGAGCTCGAGGTCCTCCCGGGCCTCGTGTTCAGCACGACCCTGTTCTTGACGTCCATTCTCCTGTACGCTCCCGGAGCATGGTACGTGAGCCTAGCGTTCTCTCGGACGGAGGTGCCCGCCCAGCGGGGATTCCTCGAGCACGCATGGAAGGCTCGGGGGCCCCAGTTCCACTTCGGCCGTCTGAAAGTGACGGACGAGCCCGAGGGCAACGTCAGCGAGGTTTGAGCGAAGCCGGTCCCGACGGGCCGCCACCCCATCGGGCGTGTGCTCGGAGGTCGTTCCCGAGCCCGGTCGGGCGAAGCCCGCCGTTCATCGGACCGGAAGACCCGCGAGGGAAAGGAGACGACCCACCGGATACTCGCCGATCCGCTGAGCGGATCGCCACGGAGAGTGTTCGTAGAAGAACCCGAGACGGTCGGCCGGACTCGCCACAAATTTTGGGTCGGACCGCAGACGTTCTTCGAACTCAGCGTAGAGGGCTGGATTCTGCGCGAACCACTCGCGCGACAACTTCTCGAGCACGTACGCCTCGCCGGTTTCCTTCTGCTCGAAGATAGGATCAAAGAATCCCCAGCGGAGCGCGGAATCGGGCGCCTCGGGTTCGAGCCAGTGCACGGCTACCTTCGAAAGCCTTTGATTGAGCGGTACTACAGCGGAGCCGGCGGCGAAGGTGCTGTTCTCGGCGGAGAGGACACATGCGCCGAATCGGCCGAACTCGTGTTCGACATTGCCGCCCCGAAGAATCGGATACCGGCCTTCGAACGGTTGGCCGGGGCGCTGCATTCCGGAACAGTGGTAGCGCTCGACCGGGCCGGTCCAGGCCGAGGTCGTGCGTTGCAGGGTGACCCCTTGGGCCTCGAGGACCTCGATCACGTGTGTCCACGGTGGAGGGATGATGTACCCGGCCGGGAGCCGGACCGAACTAACCACCCGGGCGTCCGAATCCATGGGCAGGGTCATGTCGAGAGGTCGCGGGCCATACCGCACGGCGGTCGCGCCGGAGACGTCACTTGGCTCGCGCACGAACTCCTTCCCGCGGAAAAGCCCCGGACGCATCTCGCCCGTTCCCCCCACGACGAGCGGAAAGAGCTCCTGGTGAGGCGACCCGGTCCCGAGCTCCGCGGCGTCTCGGTCGGCGTCCTCGTTGAGGGCGCGTAGCGTGGTCGAGTAGCGATGCATCAGCTCCAGCAGTCCCCGGAGGATCGCATAGTTGCCGGTAACTCGTGTCCGGTAATCCTTGAGCATGTGCATCTCGACCAGGAGGCCCGGTCGGTTTTCCAGGATCATCCGACCGGTCGAGAACCTCGGTGGATTCTCGTTAAAGACGAGTCCCTGGGAGGGGTCGGTGTCATCCTTCAAGAACACCGTGCTCGGGAAGGCAAGATGGCCCGTCACGTTCACCCGCCGTACGAGTTCGGGGGTCACGGTGTGACGCAGCCAGCCGGCGGTCGGCGGGAAAACGTCCGGCGTGGTATCGAGCGCGAAGGTGACGTCGTACTGGAAATCGGCCCCATCGGTGACGTGGTTGTCGACGAAGAAGTCGGGCCGCCATCGCTGAAGCAGTCGAAGGAAGGCCCGCGTCTCGGGGGCGTCGGCCTTCATGTAATCGCGGTTCAAGTTGAGGTTGGCTCCGTTGGCCCGCCAGCCCACTAGCTCCGGACCGTTCTGATTGATTCGATTGAACGCGGACCTCCGCTCGTGGCCGTCGACGTTGTAGACCGGAATGAACACGAAAGCAACGTGTTCGAGGAGTTTCTCCCCGTCCTCGGTGGATGCGAGGTCGCGAAGCAGCGCCAAGCAGGCGTCCTTTCCGTCGGGCTCGCCTGCATGGATGCAGTTCTGGGCGAGCAGGATCACTCGTCCGGACGAATGGATCGCCGCAGGGTCAAAGACCGCGTCCCTCGAAACGATGACAATCTTGAGGTCACGACCCTCGCCGGAGGTACCGAATTTCTCGACGCGCACCCCGCTAGGATATGCGCGGGCCACCCTCTCGACGTACTCGAGAGTGTCCGTGTAATCCGGTGTCACCCGGTAGTCCGAAGCCTCCGCCGGGGTGCGCCAGCCTTGAACGCCGTCCGACATGCGCTTTACCCTCACCTGACCACGAGATTCGAACCCAGAAACAGTTCTTGTACTTGCCACGCCGCGACCTTATACGAGAGGCGATGCGCCGGCGATTGCGGACCCGGCACCGAATCGCCGGACCGTCGCGGGGCGCGACGCCGTTACTCCTTCTTCTCCTCGTCCGAGCCCTTGAACCCCTTCTTGGCGCCCGACGCGAATCCCTTCACTCCTCCCACGATGCCCCGGCCGACCTTGCCGGCAGCCTCTCCCGTCTTCTCCGCCACGTGGACCGTCTCGTCCTCGGCTCGCTGACCGAACGTGGTCGGTCGTCCACAGGCCGCACACGACTTCGCATTGGGAGCCAAGTCGGCCCCGCAGCCTTCGCACTTCATCGTTTCCTCGCGGAGTCGCAGCGCGAAGAGGTAGTTGATGGTTTTCGCGAGGGGACGCGGAAAGTTCGAATCGGAATCTCGTTAGCGCAGCCCTGAAACAGGGAATGGCCCGGTATCCGGGGGAGGGGGTGCGTACCGTTGCCCTGCGGAAGCGACACCCCTCCGACGCAGCGAACGTCGAGGAGAAACTGCGAGATTCTGGTCGACGGATCGTCGTTAATTCGCCCCGCTAGGTCCGCCCAGGCAAGCTCTGCATCGCGTTCTCGCAGATCCTGAGCCCGCAAGCACACCTTGATTACACGCCCGTCTTCTCAGGTTACGGAGGGATAGCGAGGGTGACCGCCACCTCATCTCCCGGGCTATTTGATCCTCGGACTTCGGTGATCTTGTGCGGGAGCGGCCGCTCCCTCCTCAACTGGGTGGCCTATGCCCTCGTGGCCGATCACCCGGGGGGCTTCCTCTGGGGACATGTCCAGCTCGAGGGCGAGGTCCTCGAAGATGCCGACCTCCTGAAGACCCAGCTCATCTCTCGCGAGCGGCTCATCACCGTCGCGCCGCAGGAACTCATGCGCGACGACTTTGCCGGGAATCTCGCGGTGGGGGGCCTCGTGCGAACCGAACCTCCGGAGGAGTCGGTCCGCAGTTTCTCGGACTTCTTGCGCCTGCCTCAGCAAACCCAAGAAATGATCTCCCGACTGCCTCGCGGTGAACCGCGCCCCGTTCTAGTCCTGTCGGGGGCGCATCGTCTGGCGGCGTTGTATTCGACGGAGGCGGTCGGTCCCACCCTCCGCTCGCTCGTCGAGTTGGGGGGCTCGATCCTGATTGTGTGGGCCGACGCCCCGGTCGCCGGCCGGCTCGCGTTCGAGCGCATCCTCCACCTCAAAGGCGAAAATCCTTCGAGGTGGAGGGACGCCCTCCTCACGGTCGAAAGAGGATGGCCCACCGGTGCTCTTCGAACCGGAGTGGAGGCCCGTCTCACCGATGTGGCACCGGTCGCGTCGGTCCTCGGGAAGACTTGGTAACTCTTCCCCGCGGGAACATCTGAAACTGTGGCGTGTGGGTCGGCGACCGAGGGGATCTCTACGCCAAGCCGTTCGAGATTTCTAAGGGAGGTCTACGGAAGTTCCGTGGACGGTTCGGACCGTGGACCACTAGGTTGGGGTGGATTTCGACCGCACGGAAATCCACGTCAGATAGGGGACAAAATCGGGAGCGCCGGGGAGGAGAAGACTGAAGGTCGCGGTGAAGCGGTCCGGAGCTTCGAACACGTACCGGAGTTGTTGACGGGGACCGGGGACCGCTCGCTCGCTGCTGAGCAGCACGCCATTGCCTTCGGCCAGCGTGGTCACGTTGGGATAGTGGATCGTGTGACCCTCGTTGTCCCAAAAGATGCCCCGCATCCCATCGTCGCCTTCCGGGTAGATGATGAGAAGGTCTTCGTGACGGAACGCTTGTCGCGTCGGAGAGGCGGGGAACTCGCACCAGCCCATTCGAATCAGGATCCGTCCGCCTAGGTCGACTCGCCACGACTCGCCGCTCGCGGTGGCCGTCCCGGGTTCACCCGTGCGGCTTTCGTCCTTCCAGTCGCCCACAAGATAGTTCAGGCAGGGGTCGAGCGCCATGCATCTCGCCGGTCGGGCTGAGCGCCCCCTGGGTATTAGAGGCCCGCCCGGATCCTTCGGTCGGTTCGTTGCGTTGATTTCCGCACGCAACTTGGGGGAGCGCGACCTACCCGAGGCGTTCCGCCATTGCGTGCCAGGTGGGGAGAACTCCCGGCGCAATGAGGCAGGACGACCTCCAGGGGGAATGGTATACTCGCCCGAGGCCTAGGTTGACCGCCGGGTGAAGCACGTGTCGTGGACCCCACAATCCGGGCGGTATGGCTCGACTTTTCCCCTTCCCGGGGACTAAATGTCCGTCGGTTCAGCGGTTCTCTCGGAGCCTCGGCCCCGGGCGGCGGCTTATCTGACCGGAGCCGGCGGTCTATTCGTCTTTCTCGAGGGTCTACTGACCGGCAATATCGTGATGCTCCTCATCGGGTTTTTCCTGTTTGTCGCGGCGGCCCTGATTCACGGGGAGCCTCATCATCACTTGGCGAACGGAATCCTGACCCTTCTGCTGGTTTTCCTTAGCCTCGTCTTCGGTTTTGGTGGCTTCTACATCGGAGCTATTCTTGCCGCCGCCGGTGGGGTGATGGCCATCGTGTGGTCCCCACCCAAGTCGCTCGTCCCATCGAGGGTCAGTCCCCAGAGTGCACCGTTCCGGACAGGATGACCCGGCGGGTGCGAGAACTGCTCGGGCCACCGTGAAAGCTCCCAAGGGGCCACGGGTGAAGTGTTGGATTTCGGACAGCACGCACTGCAATCCGACGGACGGGAACGTCGAGCCTCCGTCGATTCGAACTCCCGGCGACATGAGCGCAACACCGTTGATGCGGGGAGCGAGCCGCTCGTCGACTCTCGGGTTCAGCCTTTCGCGGGGAGACCCCCTCGGTAGCACGTCTCCATCATTCCGACGTAGCGGTCCCAGGCACCGCCCACCCGTTGCGCGGTCTCCGCACGGGAGAGGTGCCGAGGAGTCATCCACCGGTCGGTGACGTGGACTTCCAAGCGGGTCTTCTCCTTGCCGATGGCGGTGACCCGGTAATCCACCGTCTCGAGCTCCTCCTCATCAATCTGGTCGGTGTGCCATCGATCGCGGGGCTCGAGTCGAATGAGGTCCACGGCGACGTCGGGATCCGACCCGGCGTGGTCCGTGAGCCGAATCCGGATAACGCGATGCTCGGAGAGCTTCACGACTCGGAACCGAGGATGAGTCCCGGGTCGTGCCACCCTCCAATCGTCTCCCCGGTAGTCGGTACACCAGTCATACACGTACGCCGCCGGGGCATGCACGGTCTTAGTCACGCGAATTCGTTGGGTGGCGTATACCCTGCGGCTATCGCGCGGCATGTGGCCAGGAGCCGATTCGACCCTAAGGCGTTCGCCGATCGGCTAGCTTGAACCGGTCCGGTCGACGGAGAGCTTTCCGTCCTTCCAAACTTTCAGAATGCTCTCCGGCTCCCCGAGCACCTCAATCCGCTCCACGGGGTTCTCGCGCACGGCGATGACATCCGCGACGAAACCGGCCAGGAGCTGCCCGGACTTGGGCGCTTGGGGCCCGAGAGTCCGGGGGCCATTCGCGGTGCCGGATCGGATCGATTCCAGCGGTGTCATGCCCATTTCCTCGACCATGTAAGCAAACTCGCGGCCGTTAACGCCCCAGTAGACCGGCGCGGAATCGCTCGAACCTCCGATGTCCGTCCCCATCGCGATCGGGATCTTCTGACGGACCGCGAGCCGCATCGCTCGTCGAAAGTGGTCCGCGATCTTCCGTTCTTTCTCGATCATGAACTCCGGGAGGCCCGACTTGTTCCCAGCGGCGAGGAGCCCTTTCGCAATCGAGATCGTTGGAACGAGCATCGCCTGCTTCTCGATCATGAAGTCGGCCGCCTCCTCGTCCAAGAACGTTCCGTGCTCGATCGTCTTGGCGCCCGCCCTCAACGCCGCCATAATCCCGGCCTTCCCATGGCAATGCGCCGCCACGATCCGTTCGGCACGCGCGGCCTCCTCCACAATCGCCCGAAGCTCCTCGTCCGAGAACTGTTGGTGACGCGGGTCGTCGAGGTCGCTCAACACCCCTCCCGACGCGCAGACCTTGACCACCGCGGCGCCGAGGCGAAGCACCTTACGCACCGCGAGAAGGCATTCGGGTATGCCGTCACAAGGCCCCGGGACTTCCCGCACGTTCGCCATGAAGTGAACCAATTCGATCGGATAGGCGTGGGCGTCGCCATGACCTCCCGTGGTGCTGAGGAAGGTCCCGGAAGCGTAGATGTGAGGACCGGGAATCGATCCTTCGTTGACCGCGCGGCTCAGGTAAATCCCCTGCCCACCGAGCTCGCGCACCGAGGTAAACCCGGCCCGGAGCGCCTTCTCGGCATCCTTCACCGACCGGATGAGACTCACCGAGTTCGACGTGTAGACCTGTTCTTCCATCGAGAACGAGCGGACCCCAATGAAGTGCGTGTGGCAATCCCAGAGTCCCGGCATCACCGCAGGGACGGAAACGGTAACGTCCGACGACGTAGGCTTGGGCGCGCTCTCGATGGCTCCCGCGAACGTAATGAGCCGGTCGTCGAACACCACACAGCCGTTCCGGATCGGTTCGTCCGCCCCCGGAATCAGGACATCCGCTTCGATTCGCGTCGCCATGGACGCGGGACGGTCTCGACTCGGTTATACCTTCCCCAAAGAATCGAGACGGTCGGACCATCTCGACCGTGCGTCGACGCTGCGGGACCCCGGTGCGTACCCCGGTCGATCGAGAGAGGGCTTTGCGAGGAATCATTTACGCGAACGGCCATCTTGAAGTGTCGAACATGGCCGAGAAACGCGTATTCGGCAGCGTTCACTTCGAGCGTCACGGAATTCACCTAGGCGGCGCCGCACCTCCGGTCGAGCTACTGCCCGGGGAGCAGATTGTTCGGTCGGCGCAGGCCAAGATGATTCAGGGCGAGGGAGGCACGTTGATCCTCACGAACATGCGCATCATGTTCGAGCCGGCGAACCGGGACGCCAAGAGCCTCCGGATGCACCGAATGGTCCTGCCACTAGCGGAGGTAACCGTCCTCGGGGTGAAGAAGCCCCTGATCGCCGGCGACCCCCTGCTGCTCGTCGGAAAGAAGTGGCACGAGATCGAGTTGTGGATCCAAGAGGCGGGTCAGTGGGTGCAGGACATCGAGGGCGTTCGAAGTGGCCACGGACCCATGGCCCCCCCGCCCGCCCCCTTCGCTCCTCCCGAGGCTCCGATGGATATGGAGTCGGCACCGACGGCCACGTCCATTCCCTGCGCCATCTGCGGTACCATGACGGTGCGTCAACCTGACGGGTCGTTGACCTGCCCCCATTGTTCGCCCGGAAACTAGGCCGGTTCCAGTTGCCATAATCACTGCTGCCCCCCGGAGCGCGGAATCAGGGCCAGCGAAGGTGTGGTTTCGCGTTCGCTCGCTCTCAGCCTACTGTTCGTAAGGCGACGCGGGCGGCCGTGCGAGCCGCAGGATCGGTAGGGCACGGCGACAGGGGCGTCGTATCCGGACTCACCCGGACGCTGGGTTGAGCCCAGTCGGATTCGAAGGTGGACTCGATCCGCGCCAGAACGCTCGGTTCGCCGACAAGGACCCCGCACTCCCGGTTGTCGTCCAAGGAGACACAAGAGAAATTCTCCGACCCGACAAACGCTCGAGCGTTGGGAGCCCCGAAATCGGCAACCACCACCTTCGCGTGGATGTAGATCGGGACGGTACCGGAGGGTGTAGAAACCGGGAACCCCTTGCACACCGCCGGAACGCCGTTGGAAGTGAGGTAGGTAACGCCCGCCGCATTCGCGTTCGCCGTACCCCCGGATTTTAGGACCGCTGCGATTACGCGAACCTTTACCCCTCGGTGCGCGGCCGAGACCAGGGCTCCGAGGACTCCGGGGTCCGAGAGTTCTTCGTTGTAAACCTCGAGCGTTCTATCGGCCGAGCCGATCAAAGCCATCAGTCGGGAGCGCGAGTTACTTGGACTCCAGACCAAAGATGGGACACTTGGGCTAACGGACTGGGAGTTCCAGTCGGCCTCGAAGACCGAGGCGACCTCCGCAACTTCGGACGGGACGGTGGTAAGAATTCCGAAGTCCCTCGTGCTTTCGAAGTACTCGGCCACCAGATTGAACGTCATCACAAGGGCCGAGCTACCATCGATGACGCAGACCTTCTCATGGGTCACCTCGAAAGTCCGCGGGGCCGGCCGGCAGAGGACGCCGGCCCGCGCGAGTTGGTTGATCGTTGGACTGATCTCGTTTTCCTGGGTTGCCGAGTCGAACGAATACCAGTTGTACATAACCCGCACAGAAACGTGGCGATTCTGAGCGGCGATCAGAGCGCTGACGATCAGGGAATCGTTTACCTCGTAGATCCCCAGATCCAGGGTCCGACTGGCCGAATTGATGGACGAGAGAACGAGTGCCCTCCCGTCGACCGGTTCCACGACGAGGGAGTGCGACGGCGAAGGGGCTGACGCCATCCTAGGCACTTGGCAACGCGAGGCGTCTTATGAGCGACGCTGGACTAGGATGCAGTAAGCGGTGCACCTACGTGAATTGTAGTAGGTGAGGTTAAGCTCGCCGGGGCTGATGGCTCCTCAAATTCGCTGCGCTGCTCGACATTGGATTGGGTCGTTTGGAATCCTCGCGGTCGAGGTGACACAAGGTCTAAGGACTGATTCCCACTTCTCGGATTGATTCGGATGTCAGCGACCCGGGAGCCCGAGAGTCCGAAGCTTCGCCGACTGCAACACGACCTGCAAAAGAGACGCAAATCACCCGAGGCGAAGTTCCTGCAATCTCTCGCCCGGTCCGGGACTCCTATTGTGGAACCTGTGAAGGGAGATTCCACAAGTTCGTGGGTCACCTACATTTGGCACGGCCATGCGAACACTCGCTCCGTAGGGGTTTTTTCCCCCCAAACGGAATTCGGAACGTTCGACCAACTGACCCGCCTCCCGAAATCACAAATCTGGTACAGGACGGTCAAGGTCCAGAACGACTGCATGGGAGTGTATTGCCTGATCCCCAATCTGCCCTCAATCCTGCCCGAAGATCTCGAGGGGTACCTGCGCTTATTGAAACGGGGTAAACCGGATCCGTGGAATGCTTCTCGGTATGTCAGTCCTCGGGATCCGGAGTTTCCTGACCACCCCATTTACGGCGCAACGTATTCGGTCCTGCACCTGAACAACGCTCCGAATCACCCCGAAGTGGTGCGGCACGCGCGGACACCGACCGGCGCTATCAAACTGTATCACCTGCGCAGCCGGAGGTTGAAGAACCGGCGACGGGTCTGGGTCTACCGCCCTCCCGGCTCCAACAGAAAGGTCGACGATGCGCAGTTGGTAATTTTCTTCGACGGGTTCGGGTACGTCCACGAGATTTCCGCGCCCGCAACACTCGATAACCTGGTCTCGAGCGGGCGGATTCCTCCCACGTACGGAGTGTTCGTCGATGCTCTGGACATGGGCACTCGCAGCAAGGAACTCCCCTGCAACCCGGACTTCGGAGCCTTCCTCGTAAAGGAGCTCTTGCCGTGGAGCCGACGGATCCTTGGGCGCTCCTTCGATGGCCGGCACAGCTCGCTCGCCGGGTTCAGCTACGGAGGGCTCTGCGCGATGTATTGGGCGATGCGATATCCACGGCGCTTCCGAGGTGTGATTTCGCAATCCGGTTCCTTCTGGTGGGCCCCGAAGGGGGCGGCGGAACCCAATGCCCTCTCCCGGGAGTTCATGCGGCGGCCCAAGTTGCCGCTCAAGATTTACATGGACGCAGGACGGTACGAAGGGCATGCCGACCCCGAGAATGGGGCGGGACACTTGGGCGCCAATCGGCACTTGCGGGACGTACTTCTTCTCAAAGGGTACCCCGTGCGCTACCAGACGTACAACGGGGGTCACGACACCTACTGCTGGCGACAGACCCTCGTGGAAGCCCTCCCTTGGGTGCTTTCGTAGATCCCGGTGCGTGCCACCCGCGCCAAGGAGATGAGACGTACAACTGCGGTGGGCCGTGCACTCTTTGGAACGATGGGGCGCCTCAAACTAGGCTAGTCCGAGGGGTTCGCGGACGCGGCTGCTTTCTTTCGGTTGGCAAGTTCCGGGTAAGCTCTTTCACGTTCGTCGATGGGCCAACAAAGTCGAAGTGAACCAACCCGCTACTCCCTGGGTTGGTCGCACGGCTAGTCCGGGCACGCCAAAGACACCGACCACCGTCCGAAGGTCCGAAAACACAGGTCGAACGTTCAAATAGGGGGACCGTAACTGCGGCGCCATACCGGGGGTCTCGGAAACTGTGGCGACGAAGGGGGATATGTTCACACCGATTCACAAAGGACTGCGCTCAATGATCTACGGTCTGTCCGGTCGCCTTCAGACGAATGACTTCGCGGACCTAGCCGCGACCAAGAACCTGATTACCGACCTCGAGAACGATTTCGCGATCGCGCGGTCGGCCGGTTGCACGCTCTGTATCCTCGCGCAGCACGCCGTCGACGAAGAGTCGGTGATTTTTCCAGCCGTCGCCCCGGTCCGGAACAACCTGATCACCGAGTTGATCTCGGAGCATCACGACTTGACCCGACGCGAGCTCGATGTCGCGAAGGCCGGTCACGAGCTAATCGCGATGGACACGGCCGAAGCCCGCATCCGCGCCGGGGCCCAGCTCAACCTATCGGCGAACCAGCTGTTCGCGGCCTACATCACCCACATGAACCGCGAGGAGGTCGAATTAGTTCCTCTGATGCGGGAACACTTTTCGGACCCCGAGATGGGCGCGATGCAGGGGAAGATCGTGGGCCAGATGCCTCCGGACCGCATGTTCGGGATTCTAGGGTGGGTGCTTCCCTCCCTCAACCTCACGGAGCTCTCCGGCCTCTTGATGGCCCTCAAGGGCATGGCACCCCCTCAGGTCATGAAGGCAATCTCGGACCTCGGTGCCGCCCAGGTCGACCCGGCTCGCTGGGACGCCGCCAAACTTCGCGCGGGTTTGTAAGATTCCGCCGCACAGTTCTTCCCGACCCTTTCTCTCGCCGGGAGGGCTCTGGGAGTGGGAGTTCCGCGCCTTTCGGCGTAATTGAGGTTGCACCCACTCGCTTCTAGGGCCGCATCTCGAACACGCGGTTGAACGGTGTCTCGACGGCCTTGCGGACCCGAGCGAACCCGCCCGCGCGGAACACATCCTCGAGGGCGGAGTCGGAGGCCTGGGCGCCGAGACCTCGGGCGCCTTCCTGGGACAGGGAGGCGGGGACGCAGATCAACAACGACGCGTTGTAGAAGACCCGACCCACCGCGGTGAGATTCTCGGCCACCATTTCCTTGGCGAACGGCTCCACGACCATCCAGGTCCCGTCCGGTTTGAGCGAAGCGCGGACGTGCCGGCCGGCTCCGACCGGATCTCCCATGTCGTGAAGGCAGTCGAAGAAGGTCACCAGGTCGTAGTCCTTGCCGGGGTATTCCTTCGCCGTGGCCACTTGGAAGTCGGTGTTGCGGCTCACTCCTTCGGTGACCGCATCGTTGCGAGCCCACTCAATCGATTCCAGGTGGTAGTCAAACCCGACGAACTCGGACTTGGGAAACGCCTTGGCCATGATGATCGTCGATGCCCCCAAACCACACCCCACGTCCGCGACACGGGCTCCTTTCTGCAATTTCGCGACTACGCCTTCGAGGCTCGGCAACCAGCTGCTGGTCAGGTTGGCGAGGTATCCCGGGCGGAAGAATTTCTTCGTGCCCATGAAGAGGTCGACATGGTGTTCGTGCCAGCCCATCCCGGCCCCGGTTCGAATCGCTTCGGCGATCTTCCGTTGATCCTTGTACACCGAGGCGACGGTGTAGAACGCCCCCGGAATGTAGAGGGGGCTATCCTCGTTGGTCATCGCATACGCCTGCTCCGGTGTCATCGAGTAACGGTTCGAGCGGGAGTCGTACTCGATGTACCCGGCGGCGGCCTGGCCGGCGAGCCACTCACGGAGGTACCGCTCGAGCGTACCCGTCTTCTTCGCCACTTCCTCCGGAGTGGCCGGACCCACTTCGGCGAGCGCCTTGTACAAGCCCAGTTGCTCACCGATCAGGATCGAGGGGCCGGTGATCGCCGCCCCCATGTCGTTCAGAAACTTTCCTGCCAACGCGTTCAGCTTTTCCGGGTCGACGGGCATGGGCGGTTGACCGGCGAGTGAGGCTCACGGGATAAGCCTGCCGAAATCGAATTCCGGAAGTCCCGGGAATGCCGGGGCTATCCTCGATCGGTGGGACTCGGTCCGGCCCGAGCCGGTCGGCTCACGGCGGAGAGTTCGGAATCGTCGCCGAACTTCTCCGGATTCCGAGCCGCTACGCGCGCCGCTTACCCTTGTGCTTCCGCACAACGACGGGCTGGAGACCCTCGGAGGCCTCCTCGTACAATTGCATGGCCATTGCCGCGCGGTCCGAGAATTTCATAGCCTCGCCCATGAGTTCGTTCCACTTCGGGTCATCGAGCTCTCTCCAGGCGTCAAAGTCCTCGTAGCTGGAGTACTCGATCAGGATCACTCCGTCGGACGGGGCGAGCCCAAATGCCGCTAGGTAGGTTCCCCGGTAGGTTCCTCCCACCGCGGCCAGAGACTTCCGGAAAGACTCTTCGTTCTTCTTCAGCCAAACCGCGTATTCTGCTCTCTTCTCCGGTTTGAGGTTGAACGGCCAGATCGCGAGAATCGGTCCCATGACACCTGCCCCCGTGTGAAATCGGGATAGAGTGTATAGATGTTTGGCAGCCGAGAGACGCCCGGACTCCCGTCCACGAGCTCTCCGTTCTTTCGGCCACAGTGCGAAGGCCCGACCCTTTCCTACCCCGATCGGCCAAAACCTGCTCGCTTCTCACGGCCAAACCGACTGGAAATGCTCTCTGTCAACCTTTCGGGGTGAGAGAGCTACCGGCGCAATTGACATTGCACACCGTTGAGTTCGTCGAATGTTCCAGAGCGAAGGCTCGTCGCTCGAGCGCCGGGACAAAGGCTACAAAACTCCGGAACAGTGCCCGACGCAGGCTCGGCGATGGTGGTCATAGAAAAGAGGCTGGCAAAAGCCAAGCCTTGGGCACAAAAGAGCGGTTGGGCGTACCTGACGACCTATCGAGAATTCAGCCGGCTCTCGGTCTCGAAGGACGAGGTGATCGTTCAGCTGAAAACCGAGCTCTTTTCGGGTGAACCACCCGAGGAAATTCGGGTCGTAGTCGAGTGGAACGGCCACGATGACAAATCGACGCCACTCCCCACCTCTGCCTCGGAGCCCGACCCCGTACCTCCGTAGACGGATTGATTGAACCCAACTCGGGGCATTCTGTCGAGCCTTCGAGGTCGATTCATCCTAGTGCCGATGGCATTCCAGCGAGGAAGCGATCGCAACCATCTTTCGACCCAGGCGCGCCGACCGGCGGCGAACTGCGTTGGACTGCGGTTGCAGCTATCCGCCCAGGTCCGTCTCAGCGGGCGGGCGCCGGCCCGCTCACCATGTGGGTTCTCCGAAGTAATACGGAACGCTGTACCGCGCCCAACGAGCGACTCGAAATGTGTCGCTGCTACGGACTCGGGTGGTTGATTTGGCCCACGTCGTGCCCCCAGTGGATCCAATTATACACGGGCGCTTCCACGTCGATCTGCCAAAGAAGCGCATTGAGCTCGCCACGATGCTGGAGCTCTTCTTCGACCAGATGCCACAACGCGTCTCGAACCGGAATGTCGCAGTCGTGGGATGACCCTCGTCCCTTTTCCCGGTGGACCGTACGAGTCAGGTCGGCCTCGGTCAGCTCCGCCATGACCCGCCGGATCTGGGTCTGAATGTACTTCTCGTCCTTCTTCACGTCCGCGAGATTGGGAGGAGTGCCCGAGTCGGGTTCCTGCGGGGGAAATTCAAAGCGTGCGCAGTCCTTCATCCAGAAGTAGAGCGCCCCCTGAGAATGGCCGAAGATATCGAGGAGCGTGGGAAACGACGCCCCTCGGTCGCGGGACAGCTCCGCTGCGGGCAGCTTTGAGAACGTCTCAAGATACCCTTGGCGCGCCTTCTCGATGTAGGCAAACCAAGCACGGATCGTTTCGATTTCCGAGACCATAGGCACTTCTGTGACGCCCGAAAGAGTTCGCCCGCTTATCCTTATGCGACACGGACGGTGCGATCGACCGAACGGGCGGTGCCTCACTCGAATCCGTCGGGAGATATTCGGCGACGTTCGGACCATCTTCGAACTTTAGGTGCTACGGTCATTGCACCGAATCGATCCGGTGGTCGATCGGGCCGCCCTGTTTTCTTTCAACGTAAGCCACGGGTCCGGTGGGGCCGGACTCGAGGCCCAAGGCGGACTCGGTGCTGGCCGACCGACCCCCAACTTCCGCCCCTACCCTTATGTGACGAGATGGATACGCCGGCCGTGACCCCCGGGCGCCGCTTGGCTGCGGTGATGTTCACCGACACGGTTGGGTTCACTTCCTCGACCCAGGCGAATGAGGGGCGGTCGCTCGAGTTGCTGCGGCAACAGGCGGAGCTGATCCGCCCGATCATGGCGCTTCACAAGGGGCGCGAAGTCAAGTCAACGGGAGACGGCTTCCTGGTCGAGTTCGAGAGCGCGCTCAAGGCGGTCCAGTGCGCGGTCAACGTCCAACGGCTCTTACATGAGCGCAATTCCGAGGGGGGCCTCACTCCTATCCAGATCCGTATCGGAGTCCATCTCGGGGATGTCGTGGAAGAGGGCAACGACATCCTGGGTGACGCCGTCAACATCGCGGCCCGAATCGAACCGCTCGCGGAACCCGGTGGCATCTGCGTTTCCGGGGCGGTGTACGAACAGGTTCGCACCAAAGTCCAGGACCGGTTTGCGAAACTTCCATCTCAGGCGTTGAAGGGCGTGCAATCCTCGATGGACGTGTATCGAGTGGTCCTCCCCTGGAAGGACGGCGGGCCGGATCACGACCAGAGCCCTTCCGACCCGAATCGCATCGCGGTGCTTCCGTTCACGAACATCAGTCCTGACCCGGCCGACGAGTACTTCGCGGATGGTCTCACCGAGGAGCTGATCGCGAACCTTTCGCTCGTCCCCGGGCTCAAGGTGATTGCCCGGACTTCGGTCATCGGTTACCGGAAGACCGATAAGAAAGTCGCCGCCATCGGCAAGGAACTCGGTGTCGGGACGATCGTCGAAGGAAGCGTTCGTCGATCCGCCAATCGAATCCGGGTGACCGTTCAGGTCATCGAGGTCGCGACCGAAGAGCACCTTTGGACCGCGAAGTACGACGATGACCTCGACGACATCTTCGCGGTCCAGAGCGATATCGCGAGCAAGGTCGCCACCGCCCTACCGGGCGGCTTGAAGCGGCAGAAGGACTCGATCCCCGAGCTAACCAAGCCCAAGGAGACCGAGGCGTACCTCTCGTATCTGCAGGGCCAGTCCCTGATGTGGAAACAGGAGGAAGCCTCGCTTCGCCAGTCCGTGGAATTCTTCCAGAAGTCGATCCGCCAGGACCCCACGTATGCGCGAGCGTACGCCGGCCTAGCGCGCGCGTACGTCGGCCTTGGTCAAGAGGGTTACATGCTGTGGACCGAAGCCATCAAACTCGGCACGACCGCGGCCGAAAAGTCGATTGGTCTGGATCCCGAAGTGGCCGAGGGGCACGCGGCGCGAGCGGATCTGGCGTTCATGGCCGATGAGCCCTCGGACGTTCTCAACCGTGAAGTGCGAAAGGCGCTCGAGTTGAACCCGAATTTGGCGCAGGGTCACTCGACGTTGTGCGCGATGGCGAGCACGTTCGGGGTGGTCGAATCCGCTATTTCCCAAGGAGAGGAAGCGTACCATTTGGACCCGCTCAACCCCGAGATGATTCGACGCTTGGGAGATGCCTACTTTCACTCCGGTCGACTGGAGGACGCCGCGGCGTTGTGGAAGAGGACTCTGGAGCAGGCGCCGATCAGCTCGTACCGTGGATTGTTCGACTTCAGTATTCTGAAGGGAGAACTCGACCAGGCGGAGGCCTACCTTCGGGAGTTGGAGCGCGTGGCCCCGTCGAGCGACTATGCCTACCTCTGCCGCGGGTATCTGGCGGCGGTCCGGGGGAATCGTGCGGAGGCGATGAAGGCGATCGCGAAGCTCAACGAGATTCACGAGGGAAGCTCTCGCCGCGTGACATCGATTGGCTTCATCTACTACGCCCTGGGTGACCTCGACCAGTTCTTCAACTGCATGAATCTCGCCGCGAAGGAGCACACCATCCAGATGGGCCGGATCCGCCTCTCACCGTTGTTTTCCGTAGCGAGAAAGGACCCTAGATTTCTAGAGCTCCTTTCGATGTACTACTTCCCTGACCCGACCAAGAAGTGAACGGACGAGCCTGCATCGGCCTTCCATCGGGTCGGAATTCGGAATGGCGCATCCGGTCCGTGGTCGCGCCGGGCGCAAGGTGCAACGATCCCTTGCAATTTCGCTTTGAATCTCGTACGGAGAAACCGTGGTCGACCGAACCGACCGCGACCGCGCATGGAGGCCCGCTCCCGCCACCAATCCCCGTTATGTAGCTCGCAGGCGACTGCCGGTCGATGTCGGGGAACCAGTCTACGCCGTCGATCGCCCCCTGTCCCAGATGTGGAGGAAAGGATGTGCGCCGGGTCGACCGCTTGGGAGTCGGCGGAAAGATCCTTGGCGGGTCGTACCTGACCCTCGCCGGGGGCGGCTCGTTCGAGACTTCGGGTCCGATCGCGGCTCATGTCTGCCGCACTTGTGGTAACGTGGACCTCTATCTTCCAAATCCCGAGGTACTCGATAGCGTCCGATAACTCCGGACGTGGCTCGTGGCACCCTGAACGAATGCCGCCGGTCGAAAGGAACTGGACTCTAAACAGCCGCGACAATCTTTGCAAACAGCGCCCTCCTCGCTGTCCCCGGGTGTGGACTTGGGGTTCTGCTTGGATGATTCAGATCACGATCCAGCGCCCAAGATCGCTAGATTGCCGTCAGCCGACCCTTTCTCGCCTGAGCGAAACCTGCGACGATGAGAACCACCCCTATCACGAGCAAAATCATCTCGATTATGGTGGAGAAAGGTGCGGAAAAGGAACGCCAGAGTAGATACAGCCCCACGAGCAGGAGGACCACTCCGGATGCGACCATACCAGCGCTGGCCATGATAGCTCTCCGGTCTCTAGAACACGAGCGCTTAGAAAATCACCGATAGGATTGGATGAGCAAGTACCGTGCTAGGTTCATCGACGATCCGGTCTAGGTCTTGCTCGCCCTGGCTCAGGTCCTGGCTTAGAGCGGAAGTCGCCCGACTCCGAATCGGGCGTCATGAAGAGCGCAGTAACAATCCGCACACGCCGTCCGGTCGGTACGGTGACTCTGAACAGGGCAACTCGCCAAGACGTCAGAGCCAATCGTAGCCTTCGCTACGGGAGATGATCCTCGTGACGCGAATCTCGCGGGGATTCATCGCGAAGACGATACGGTAGTT
>Ga0187781_10001099_pt1 | contig 20288 bp, 16 predicted proteins | sample 0715_SJ02_MP02_2_FD_132447 | JGI IMG/M metagenome (GOLD analysis project Ga0187781, IMG submission 132447) | Tropical peat soil microbial communities from peatlands in Department of Meta, Colombia - 0715_SJ02_MP02_20_MG | ecosystem: Environmental > Terrestrial > Soil > Wetlands > Peat | place... | reverse complement strand
GTGCGCTGGCGCGTGGTGTAGCCGATCACCCCGTAGATGCCCACGGCGGCGAGGGCTAGCGCCAATAATCCAAACGCGCCGGCGAAGGTCCCGGCGAGGCGTTCAAAAATGCTCGCGAACTGCATGCTGGCCTTGAGGGTGGTCACACCAAAGACGGGTAAGTCGGCATTGAGCTCGTGGACGGATTTTTCCACCGCTTCGGCATAGCTGCGCGGATCACCGGCGACGCGCGCGTGTATCATTACCAGACCCTGATAACGCTGGTAAAGGGGCAGGAAGAAGACAGGTTCCGGAGCATAAACCAAACGGCGGTACTTGCCGTTTCGGGCCACGCCCACAACATTAAACGACTGCTTGTCTTGGCTGAATCGCTTCCCGATGGCATCCTGCCCGGGCCAGTATCGGTTCGCAAATTCCTCGTTCACGATGGCCACGGGTTGGGACCCCGGTCTGTCCTGCTCGGTGAATTCGCGCCCGGCAACGATGGGAATGCGCATCGTGCGGAAGTAGTTCGGAGTGACGGCGGCGGAGGAGACGAGCATGGATTCACCGGTCCGTGGAAGGTAACCGTCGGGCTGGATAGATTCGGAGTGGATGGTGAAACTGAGGGGCGAAAAATCCGCTAAAGTCGCTGACTCAACACCGGGGAGCGCCGAGAGCTTGGAGAGCAATTGTTGGTGGAAGGCGAGGCCTTGATCCTGCGAATAGCCGAGGGCGCCAAGGTCGTAGGAAGCCACCAGCACGTGGTTAGGGTCAAAGCCAGGATCCAATCGCTGGGCGTTCTCGAGGCTGCGAGTGAAGAGACCGGCCGAGATCAGCAGGAGAAGCGAAAGGGAGATTTGCGCCACCACCAAGGCGCGCGAAAGCCGCGATTTGTAAATCCCGCCGGAGACAGTCCCCACCTCCTCCTTCAACACGGTGATGGGAGCCAGGTTGGAAGATCGCAGCGCCGGCAGAATCCCGAAGATCAGGGCGGCGAGAACTGAGACGCCGACGGTCAAGCCGAGGACAAGATGGTCAGCTCGACCATTGATGGCGAGCGGAAGGTTGGTGGGCGGATAGAAGGCGGTCATCGCTCCGGCGGTCCAGCCCGTAAGCAGCATGGCCACTCCACCTCCCAGCAGCGCCAGCACCAGGCTCTCCACCAGGAGTTGGCGCACCAGCCGCCCGCGCCCGGCGCCCATCGACAAACGCAGCGCCAGCTCGCGCCGGCGGGCCACGGAGCGAACCAGCAGCAGGTTCGCGACGTTGGCGCAACCCAGCGCGAGCAGCACGGCGGCCAGCGCCAGCAGCATGGGCAGCGTCCTATACAAGAAAACGTTGGTGCCGAAAGGAGAACGATAGAGCGGGTCGAGCGTGATCTGTTGGGGTCCGCGGTGCGAATCGGGAAACTGCTTGACGATCCGCTGCATTTGCAGATTCAGCTCCGACTCCGCCTGCCGGCGCGCCACCCCAGGCTTGAGCCTGCCGAGCACGTCGAGCCAGTCGGTACCGCGCTGGCGGAACTGATCGTGGCCATAAACCAGGGGAGCCCATAGATCCGAACGGGTCCCCGTCGCAGCCCCTATAAACCCCGGCGGGGCCACACCTACAATTGTGCAAAGGCGTTTGGCGATCTCAATCGACTTGCCGATTACGGAGAGGTCGCCCCCGTAATGGCTCTGCCAGAGGGCGTAGCTGATGATCACCGCCGGCGTTGTTCCGGTCTTTTCTTCTTCCGTCAGCGAGAAGCTGCGTCCGAGGATGGGGGGCACACCGAGCACATCGAAGTAATTTGCGGATACAAACGTTCCGAAAAAGCGCTCCGGTCTGCTATTACCTGTCAGGGACATGAAATCCTGATGGTACGCGATGAGGCCGGAAAAGCTCGCGGTCCTCGAGCGCAGGTCCGCGTAGTCAGGATACGAGAACGGCGGCATGGGATTCTCACTCCACTCCCCCCTCATGACCGAGACCAGCTTGCCGGAGTCCGCGGCCCGCGGAATAGGGTCCAGCAGAGTCGAGTTGATCCAACTGAAGATGGTGCTGTTCGCGCCAATCCCCAGAGCCAGTGTGATTACCGCCACCGTTGTGAAGCCGGGGTTTTTCGCCAGCATCCGAAAGCCGAAGCGCACATCTTGCAGCAGGGTGTTCATCGTGTTCTCTCGCGCCAGGCGTGAGGTTGGTAGCCGGGCGAATTGCAAACTCGCCAGTTGCTAGCCACTGCTGAGCAAGCAGTGGACCAATCGCGGAGTGGTCGAAATCACTCTACAGGAAGGATTTAGAAGACCTGCCAGAACGCTTGAAACGTGCAGAGTGTTCGGTCCTGGGATTCGGCTGTCCATTTTCGGACAGGCCCGGAAGTCCCGTTGTTCGAGAGCAGTCGCTCAGGCCCGTCGGCGACGCGGGCAGGGGACGGCAAGCCGTCCCCCTACATCGGCTTACGGAAGAGCCACACTTCGGCAACCTGGCAGCCGCGGCCGTTGCCGCCCAGGCCCGGAGGGCGGTTCCAGATCAAGCTCAACTCGCCGCCGGCGGTGGCTTGGGGAGGGATGTCGAACTCGAGCGGGCGAGGTGGCCAGGGCTTGTGCATGTAAGCGTGAACTTCCACATTCCCGTTGCACCTCATGCGAATGAGCACCGCGGGTTCATCGCCTGAGTAAACCACTCGGACCCTGTAGTGTCCGCGCGGATCGAGCCCGGTGTAGCGCAGTTCGAGCGGGGCGTCAAAAAGCGACTCGGCCCAGCGCTTCCAGGAAATCGGCCGCTGGTCGCCAAACTCGTCGGGGTAATCGAAGCCTACGAGCGAGGAGGCGCGGAACTCGGGGTCCGCGTCGGCCCCCAGGCCTCGCACCAAGTGGGGATGGCGGGAGAGATTGCCCAGATCGTCGTAAAAACCGCCCGGGCCAGGATTCGTCCAATTCAGAATCTCGTGAACCGCTTTCATCTGCTCGGCTTCCGAGGCGAGGGCGCGGATCTCCCTGATCCGCCGTCGGAGCCAGGGAAGATTGGTGATGGGCGCATCGAGCGTATCGAGGTTCGCTCCCCGTGAGACAGCTTCCGCCTGGTATCGCTCCACCGACAACTGCATGCGGATGCTTTGAAAAAGAGCTTCTCCCAGCTCAAGAATCCTGCTTCTCCAATCCTCGCTTACGCGCTCCGTCAGGCCTCTTTCCACGATCGCTTCGGCTTCTTCCAGCACGCCGGAGACGTCCAATTCACTTGTGCGCCGGCTGGGTTCGCCGGAATCGATATCTAGCGGTGCGGGACGAATACCAACTCGCCGAATCTCCTCGAGTTTCTCTGCGGCCTGGTTTTCGATCTCCGTTTCATGCAGCAGTCGACGCCGGATGTAACCATCGTAGTAGGCCCTGTAGAGGCCCTGCTGGAGCCGCCAGTTTAAGAGGTCGCGCGGCGAGGCGGCGTCCTCTATGGCCTGGAACTGCCGCAGGGTGGTTTCAACACTCTGGTTGGTGAGCAGGGGTCCTCGCCAATTGCGCTCCAGGTTCAGAAGCCCCTGCGCGAAGCTGTCCGCGTAATTCTCTCCCAGGAAGTAACGGCTATAGTCGCGCAGCACATCGATCACTCGAGCTTCCGGATTCCAGCCGAGGGCGCTCCAGACGATCTTGTTCACATCGTCGTTGCACCCTTCGGAGTAGGTGAGGAAACCGATCGCAAAGGGCGCGGCGCGGCGAAGAATGTTGGCCGAGCCTTCGGGCCGGGGGTTGATCACCTCGCGGCCCTCGGTGTAAGCGTAGGCAGTGTCCCAATCTGGCACCGGGAACTGGCACTCGACGCTGTGGGTGATGTCCGGATAAAGGCGAATCGGAAATTGTTGGGGAATCTGCTTTCGCAGCGTCGGCAAGTCATCGCAGTTCTGCGGACCGTACACCACGCCGCTGAGCCAGCGGGGCAGGTCCTCGCGCAGGATTTGGTAAAACTCGTCGGTCCATTCGCGATTGAACGACTGGGGAGAGATCCAGACTTTTCCTTGCGGATGATATTGGCGCAAGTTGTCCGCTTGCTTCTCGAGGAGCGCCAGCAAATACTTTGGCCGCGTGTGACCCGGATCGCCGCCCGGTACAAACACCGCGTCGACGCGAGGCAGGGCGCGGAAGACCTGCCCCCATTCGTGCAGCGCAAACTCCACGGTCTTAGGGTCAGCATAGTTGGCGTCCATGGCGGGATACCAGATCCACACGTCCAATCCGTACTCGTCGGCGAGGCGCGACATCTCAATCATCATCTGCATCGGGGGGAGAGGAAAATGAGGACTGTTGGCCGCATCGTCGGATCGGGGAGGAATCAGTTCGATGGCGTTGGTGCCGAAAACCGCCAGATCGCGAATATACTGCTCCCAGGTGGGAACGTTCCAGCCATCGTAGGAGTTGGTTTTGGGGCGATAGCCCAACTGGTGCCCACGCAGCGCATACTTTGGGCCAGTCGTAAGATTCACGCCGCTCGGGAGGTTGACCTCTCCCTTCCGCATTCGCAGGGCTCGCAGCAAGCCCCCGACTCCAAAGAGAACGCCGCGCTCATCAGCGCCCAAAACTGCAACAACGGGCCTTCCGGCTTCGAGGCCGGCACGCAACGTGAAACCCTCGGCGGCCACTGCCGGCGGGCGCGCGAAGAGGTTCTCGAAAAGATCGTGCTTGAGGGCCTGGAGAGCAGTGGCCTGGCCGACCACGATGGCAGCGCCGGAGTCCGGCCAGGAACCGACGGTCTGCCATCGAATGCCAGTCCGCGCTTCCACCTCCTCCGCGAGCATCCGAACCGCCTTTTGCTCGCGCTTCGAAAGCGTCGGCGGTTGGACAATCACCGCTTGGCTAAGATCCAGACTTCGCTCGCTGCCGGCAGCCAGGGCGGCGGACGGCTCTTGCTTGAAGCCTGCAATCGGACTCGAGTCCAGCAGAGGCAGTCCCCTTGCGAGCCAGGCGGATGCGCCGGTGCCTTTGAGAAAATTACGCCGGTTCATGGTCCCTGCATATCGAGCGGTGATCAATGCCTTGACGGGGGGACGGCAAGCCGTCCCCCTACAACCGCTAATGGCCGGCGGCGGTCATAGCGCCGTCGACCACGAGGAACGTGCCTGATATGAAAGAGGCCGCGTCCGAGGAAAGGAACAGAGCCGCTTCAGCCACATCGCGAGGTGTGCCGACGCGGCCGAGAGGATGAAAGGTGAGGATGAGCCGTAGCGCCTCGGCGGCCTCCTGGGGAGTCCGCGAACCGGTGATCATCATCGGCGTGTCGATATAGCCGGGACAGATGGCGTTGACTCGGATTCCCTCACGGCCATGGTCGAGCGCCATGGCGCGAGTCAATCCGAGCACCCCGGCTTTTGAGGCATCGTAGGCGGCTACCCCTTCATACGAGAGGAAGGCATGCACGGAGGAGATATTCACGATTGCCCCGCCGCGCCCGCGAAGGTGCGGGATCGCGTACTTCGAAAACAGGAAAATACCTTTCAGGTTCACGTTAAGCTGCCGGTCCCAATCGCTCGAGGTCATTTCCACAACCGTGCCGGGCAGCTCAACGCCGGCGTTGTTGATCAGAATATCAACGCCTCCAAAGGCGCTCAGGGTTTGCTCGACGGCGCCCTTTACATCCTCCTCGCAGCTAACATCTCCGGCAATGGCGAGGGAGCGTCCGGTCGGGCGAAGCTTGCGCTCCATGTCGAGCGCGCCTTGGCGGTTGATGTCGAAAAGGACAACGGCCGCGCCCTCCGCCGAAAACAGTTCGGCAATGCCCGCGCCGATTCCTGACGCGGCGCCGGTCACCAGCGCAACCTTATGTTGCAAGCGAGTCAAATCGGCGCCTCAGGACAGCGCCTCGCGCACCATTTGGACGGTCTCTGTGACTTGGTCCGAGTAGCGCGGGTAAAGCCCGATGATCGTAGCATCCAGGGGCTTGATGTTGTGGTAAGCCCACGCGATGGCCTGGCGTTTCGAATCTTCGGAGTTGCACTTGCGGCCGGCCGACAGAACCTTGTAGACCAGCGCCGGCTTGTCGACCTGGCGAACGGCTTCCGCCATCTTCGGCGGGTCGGAGGCGATCCAGCCCTCGTCGACAGGAACCGTTCCGATCTCCTTCATCCAATCCTCGGGATGACGTGAAAGATAGTGCAAACCGGTCATGTAAAACTCGTTGGCAAATCCCTTCTCGTGCAGGGCGGCGAGGATTTTGGGGTTGTGGGTGGAAATGCCGGCGGCCACGCCGAGGTCGTGGACCTTCTCAATGTAGTTCTTAAGCAAATCGATCTTGCCGGCCCGGAAGAGAAGGTCGGTGGCGTGTCCGTGGAAAGCGATCCCGAGGGGCTTGAATTCGGCTGCGGCTTGCGCGCATTTGACGGTCCCCTCCACCACCTCTTCCGGCGTGCGCCCCATTTTTTCGTCGTAGTGCCATGAGGCCGCCAGGCAGATGAATTGGATGTTGCATCCCGCCCCGCGCAGTTTCGGGAAGATCCGCTTCATATCCCAATTGAAGCTCGCCTGCCAGGTATTGATCCCGGCTCTCTCGCAGTCCGAAAGCAGCTTGACGATGCGCTCATCCGTGAACCATTCCCGCATGTGCATATCGTATTGCCGGTTGACGTGCGAATAGCCGAACATGGGGTTGCTTCCTACGATCAGTCGCGACACGCGGTGGGTTCCCAGGTTCACCTGCGGCAGCGACTCCTCGGGTTCGGCGCGCAGCGCGCCGGGGGCCATCAGGCTGGCCGCAACTGTGGTTGCTCCCTTCAGGAAATCCCTGCGACTGGGTTCGGACTTGGCGGCATTCGTGAACTCTTGCGGGTTAGTTGATGGGTCTTGGGGCATAAGTTTTCTCCCTCCTTTCGGTCTGTCCCTGCGATGCCTGACAATAGAACCTCAGTCCCGAAAAGTCAATCTCTTATCCATTCCATCCTGCAATACTGCGCCAAGATTTACCGCACCGGCGGGACGCCCCCGTGGGCTGCGCGTTTGTGCAGAGTCCCACCGGCCCTCGAACGCCGAGCTCACGGATCAACCTGCCTCGCTGCGGGCCGCCCAATCGCAATTGTTTAGGATCAACGACCTACGGACAACCGCGGGAATTGACTTCCGTCTGAGGGTCGCCCTAGAATGTGAGCCTATGAGCAAAGATTGGATCAGCCGAATGTTCGGGGAAAAGGAGACGGCGGAGAGTCTCGCGGCGAGAAGGCTCGAGGCGGAGCAGCTAAAGCAACGCCAGATCACGGAGCTCGCTTCCGCCATTTGGACTGAAGTCGAGGCAATTTTGCGAGAGTCTGTCGCCGCCTTTAATCAACAATCGCGGATTCCGATCAACGTCGACCCCTACTCCCAGCCCTACACCCTGGAACTTAATGCGGCAAGCTATCAATATGGATGGATCGTGAAGTTCGACGTCACAAACGGCACAATTACCTATGGCAATCCTCTTACCGAATTCCTTCACAATAGCCTTTTGATTAAGATGGATGACGAGTCGCATTACACCTTTTACGATCCCAGAAATCCCAGGGAAAAACTCTTGCCGGCGGAAATTGACGAGGTTGTTCTCAGGGGTTTCGTGAAGTTGATTCTGAAGGAGAGCGCCAAATTGGAACGGGCGGAAAACCCACCGACGCAGTATTAAAAGAGGGGGGCGCACCCGGGAAGGAGGTTCATCCCGGGTGCGCCCCGAGGCAGGAGGAAATAGCGTTTAAGGTCCACGTTGCGATATAAAAGTTTGCCACCGCCCAAAACCTGAGTGGGTAGGAGCGACTGAAAGACTTGCACTATCGGGTTCAGGGCTTCTGCTATCAGGGGGGACCGGGTGTGACGAGAGTTTTGTAGCGGTGGCGTAAGAACGAGAGAAAGCCGGGTGCCGTCCTTTGTCCATCTGCCAAAGGGTGAGTCTCGGTTTGGAGCCTGCGTTTTCCATCGGCCTTCCAGGAGTTGGAAAAGCGGTCATCAACAAAGCGATTCAGTCGCTGAACGTTGCGCTGGCACGCTGGCCAGGAGCCCCCTCAGCGAAGCAAGGCGGAACCTACGTCAGTCCCGCGAACATGTGCTGGCTACCACGACCATCTTGCAAACCAAGTAATAGCGGCGATCCATTGCGGAGGCAATAGTACTAGAGTACGGTGTACTCCCCTGCGGGCCGCTTCCCTTATGGCTTCTGGTGCTGGCCTGATTCCCAGGCTCTCCCCTCCTGTCCTTGCCAGTTCAAGTCATTGAGGCTTGTCCCGCCCGTTTGACCTTGAGAAAAAACGCTTGGAACTTCCGGCTGGATGTATAATCTGCGGCGGCTCAGAAACTCGGAGGGAATGAAAAGGGCTGTGAGGTGCGTGTCCCACCCGCGTAGAAGGTGTGAAGTAATTGGGGAACTGTCGAAAACTGTCATCCTGAGCGAAGCGAAGGATCTCTGCAGTTGCTCGTAAGTCGCGGAATCGAAAAAATGCAGAGATCCTTCGCTTCGCTCAGGATGACAGTCGATTGATTTTTTCACACCTCCGTACTCGGAGGTTCCGGTCGGTCCAAAAGGAGGTTCCAATGATTCCCAAATCCAACATCAATCGTCGCGAGTTCCTCGCTCCTGCCGCGGCAGGCCTGGCGATGACTCTGGTTCCCCGGCACGTACTGGGCGGGCCGGGCTATGTCGCTCCCAGCGATAAGATCACTCTTGCTTATATCGGATGCGGTACACAGGGCACTCGCGAGATGCTCCGCCTGATAGCCAATCCGGGAGTGCAGATCACGGCCGTCTGCGATCCCGTCAAGGATGGGACGAATTACGTTGACTGGGACAAGACAGGCCTTCGTGACAGCGTGCGGAGAGTTCTCAAGAAGCCCGATTGGGGCACTGGAATCGAGGGCATCCGCGCCGGGCGAGAGATGGCGAAAGAAATCATAGAAACCTACTACGCTCAGCAGCGCGCGGCGGAGAACTTCCAGGGCGTGGCGTCCTACGCGGATTTCCGGGAACTGCTCGAGAAGGAAAAGGATCTTGACTCCGTCAAAATCATGACGCCGGACCACCTGCACGCCACTATTTCGATCGCCGCGATGAGGAAGGGTAAGCACGTGGCGACGCACAAGCCGCTCGCCAACCGAGTGGCCGAGGTTCGCATGGTAGTCGAGACAGCGCGCAAGACGGGAGTCGCCACGCACCTGCTGGCCTGGCACAGCCCGATCACCGCCGTGCGCGACATGATTCAGGACGGGGCCATCGGCACGCTCCGGGAAGTGCACAATTGGACGGATCGCCCCTTCTGGCCGCAGTTCGCGAGTATTCCCACGGACACGCCGCCGGTCCCCGCCGGCTTCGACTGGGACCTCTGGCTGGGGCCAACGCTGGAACGGCCGTATCATCCCAACTACACGCATGCCGTGTTTCGCGGCTGGTTCGACTTCGGAGCGGGCAGTATTGCGGACATGGGGAACTACAGCCTCTGGCCAATCTTTATGGCGCTCGAACTGCCGGTTCCCTACAGCATCGAAGCGCAAACCAGCCACAGTTGCGAAATCAACGAGCAGGTGAGCACCATCAAGTCAAATGACTTCTCGTTTCCGTACGCCAACCGAATCTGCTTCAAGTTCGCGGCGCATGGCCAGTGGCCCGCCCTCACGCTGTACTGGTACGACGGTGGAATGCGGCCCTACACCCCCGACGAGTTAGCGGAAGACGGTAAGTCGATCCCAGCCACCGGAAGTCTGTTTGTCGGCGACAAGGGGGTCATCTTGAATGATGAAATAATCCCCGCGAAAAAGATGCAGGCCTATCGCGCCGCCAAAGGGCTTCCCACGCCGCCGGCGGAACGCGGGCGTCGCGGCGGTTATGGGGCCGCCGACAACCTGTGGGTTGGGGCGTTCAAAGGCGGCCCGGCCTCGCCGGGCAATTTCCTCAACGCGGCTAACTGCTCGGAAGCCATCGCCCTGGCGGGGGCGGCGATCCGCTACAGCGGAAAGATCTTCAACGAAGACCACTGCGCGCCGGCGCTGCTCTGGGACAAGGACAGCATGAAATTCACTAACATCGCCGACGCTAATCCGTATCTCACGCGCGAGTACCGCGCGGGCTGGGAACTGACGAGCGCTTCTTAATCCACGTAGGAGCGGCCCTTGTGGCCGCCCGCATTGCGTCCTGACTATCGCCGGGCAGCCACGAGGGCCGCACCTAGAACTGTTAGCCCTCGCTTCCTTGGGAGAGAAGGTGCGAATAAATCGCGCCGTCATGCTAAGCGATCTGTCGAAAGTCTGTCATTCTGAGCGAAGCGAAGAATCTGCATTAGTTCGCTACGGACCCGACCTGCAGATCCTTCGCGAAGTTTACCCTGAGCGAGCAAACTGCAGACCCTTCGCTTCGCTCAGGGTGACAGCGATGGGCTCAGGATGACAACCACTTTCATCCCCATGGGTGGGCCGCAGGCCTATAACCGCTCGGAATGACACGGATGGGCGTTTTCTTCACACCTTCGGAGAGGGACCGCGGTCCGGTGTTTTCATCAGCCGGGGCTGGCCGGGTGAGGGGGTTCAAATCAAAACGGAGGCTTACATGACTGTTATTTCAAGAAGAGCTTTTCTTAAGGAGTCAGCGACCACCGCAGCCGTGGCAGGGTTTCTTGCGGGTGGTGCGCGGGAGTTGCGCGCCAACCCGCTGGGCTTGCCGATTGGAAGCCAAACCTATCCCCACCGTCAAAGGATCAAGGACGGCGATTTTGCGGGGCTTTGCAAGGATATGAAAGCCTTGGGAGTCGACAGTCTCGAGCTATGTTCGCCGGGCTACGAGGAATTCACCAGTCTCGCGGACGCCAAGCAAACCAAGAAGATTATGGATGATCACGGCATCCTGTGTCCGAGTTCACACTTCACCCTCGAGGAACTCCGCAACAAGCAACAGGAAGTGATCGCCTGGGCCAAAGAGATTGGCATGACCCAGATGGGCACGGCGAGCCTCGACGGGCCCGTTCAGCACGGCGTCACCACCGTGGACGCCGTGAAGAAGGCGGTGGACGAGTATAACAAGATCGCCGAGACGGCAGCCGCTGCGGGGCTTCAGCAGTTCTTGCACGACGAGCGGTTTGAGATGTCCAAGGTCGACGGGCGACTCACCTACGAGGTTTTGCTCGAACTGCTCGACCCCAAGCTGGTGAAGATGCAGTTCCAGATGTCCGCCATGCGAGTCGTCGGGGATCCCGTGATGTACTTCACAAAGAACCCCGGGCGCTTCATCTCGATGCATTTGCAGGGCGTGGATTTGAACGCGCCCCTGCCTGGCCAGGGCGGGGGTCAGGGCTCAGGGCCTCGGCGCCCCTACGGTGTGGCGGTGGGTAAGGACAGCCTCGACTGGGCCAAGATCTTTAGCGCGGCGCCAACCGGCGGCGTGAAGAACTACTTCGTCGAGCAGAGCTGGGACCTGACGGTCCCGAGCGTCGAGTTTTTAAAGAAATTGAACGTCTGAAATCGGCGTCGGCCAGGAAGCGCGGTTTCATGGGCGGGGGCTCAGCATTGAGCGGCGCGCCCCCTCCAGCTTTGCATACAGAGCCGGATTCTTGCGGCGAGACTCCTCGCGCATCCTCTGAAACTCAGCCTGCCCTTTTTGTAGGTAAGCGTCGATAGCTTGTTGGCGGGCCAGGTAATACGCGATTGCGCCGTAGGCTTGCTCCAAGCTGAGCGCCGGAAAAGACTCGACGATGCCCTCGGGCGACTCGCCGCGCAGAAACGCGCAGACTACGGAATCAAGAGAGACCCGCGTGCCGAAAACGTAGTAGCCACCTTCGCGCTCTTCGACGTACTGATTCCCCATCCTAAGCCTCTTGGTCAATTATAACACGCGCCCTGGCGTCACCCGCGGAGCGAATCCCTGTCAGGCGTTGAGGTGCCACGGCACATTGACCAGGATGGTCCGCTGACTGGTTTTCGCCAGCAGCAGGGCCCTCAGCCATTCCGCGCGTTGGTTATGAAGAAAGGAATGATACCAGTGCCGCTCCACCAACTCCGGAATCAACACGGCGATCTGCCGGTCGGGATGGTCTCGCTCGAGCTGGAGGACGTAGTCGAGGATCGGGCTGATCACAAAGCGATAGGGCGAAGGCAGAACCACGAGCCGCGGCGGATTCAGGCCCTCGCGTTTGGCCGGATCTTCGACGTAACGGCTCCACAACTCGTGCATGTCCCCGCAGTCCTTTTCACATTCAATGTGCAGAGCTAAGACCTCCGAGGAGAGATTGACGGCGAGGCGCAGACCTTTCTGAGTGATCTTGTTCCAGAAAAGAACCGGGACGACCACCAGGGGATTGCGCAGGCCGGAGAGATCCAAGGGCGCGGGGCTGTCGATCTCCTTCTCGACGTTAAGGTAGTGGCGCCGGATCGAGATCATCACGATCATCATGGCCGGGATCAGGAGCGCGGTGACCCAAGCGCCGGCCACGAATTTGGAAACCGTCACTACCACCACCGTCGTCGCCGTGGCCACGGCGCCCAAGCCATTTACGAACATGCTGCGCCGCCAACCCTCGCCTCGCGTCCGCTTCCAATGCGCTACCATGCCCGCTTGCGAAAGCGTGAAGGCCAGAAAAGCGCCTACGGCATAGAGGGGGATCAGGCGATCCGTAACGCCGCCGAACAAGACCAGCAGCCCGGCGCACAGTACCGCGAGGACCCAAATGCCTTGCGAGTACACCAGCCGCCTTCCGCGCGCGGCGAAGCCCTGGGGAAGATATCCATCCTCAGCGACGGCCCGGCAGAGTCGCGGGAAATCGGCAAAGGCGGTATTGGCGGACAGGGCCAGCACCAGCAGGATCGAGCCGATGGTGACATAGTAGAAAATGCCTTGGCCTGCCACGGCGGCAACGAGCTGCGAGAGGACGCTTTGGTAACCTGCAACTCCGGGGTCGGTGGCGCCGATGTTGTAAACGCGGACCAGATAGGCAATTCCCGCCAGCATGACGATCAGCAGCGCGATGATGAAGGTCAGCGCGCGCTGTGCGGATTTCACCACCGGCTCCCGAAAAGCCCTTACACCGTTGCTCACCGCCTCCACACCGGTCATGGCCGTACAGCCGCTGGAGAAAGCCTTGAGCAAGAGCCAGGCGCTGACGGCCACGGTTTGCGGATGCAGAGCGGGTGGTGCAACGACCGGCGAAGGATGGCCGCCGCCGGCGAGTGTTTTGAAAAACCCGAGCGCCAGGGTGAAGAGCAGAGTGCCCACGAAGAGGTAGGTGGGAATGATGAAGACCGCGCCCGTCTCACGCACGCCGCGCAGATTAACCAGAGTGATGAGCAACAGGATGACGAGACAGAGGGCGAGCGTACGGGGCTCGAGCGAGGGCGCGGCGGAGACGAGCGCGCCCACGCCGGCGGAGATTCCGACCGCCGCCGTCAGGACGTAGTCGATCATCAACGCCGCGGCGGCCAGCAGGCCAGGGTACTCGCCTAGATTCTGCCGCGCCACGGTGTAGGAGCCGCCGCCGGAGGGGTAGGCGGCGATAGTTTGGCGGTACGAAAAATAGACGATCGCGAGCAGGATGATGATGCTGACCGTGATGGGCAGCATGTAAACTATGCCGGCCGCGGCGAGCGGGATGAGCAGCGTCAGTCCCGCTTCCGGCCCGTAGGCCGCCGAGCTGAGCGCGTCCAATCCGAAAACGGAGAGGCCGCCGATCGAACCAAGCTTTTCTCCCGCTTCCTCCGACGAACGTAGTGGCTTGCCGAATAGCAAATCGTTCCAGCTCATCGCTTATCCCCTGACTCTAAAATTGGCCTGCTTGTACCCGCTCCGAATATCTTGCCACAGAATGCCTAGCCGAGGCAGCGGCCTGACTGCTCCGCTCGGCGAGGAAAATTCACCCCACTTTTCGGCGCCGGACAGATGGAAAAGCGGGTTTGGTTTCTTGTAATATCATATGAGGAGTGTATTGCCATGATCAAAACAGTCGAGGCGGTCGTTGACGGCGAAGGAGAGGTCAGGTTGCTTCAGCCTCTCCAGCTCGAGTCGGGCCGACGGGCTCTTGTGGTGATTCTCGACGAACCGGGAGGCGTTGGCGACGAAGCGGCACTACTCAGTGAGGCGGCGCTTGCAGACTGGAACCGGCCCGAGGAGGACGCGGCATGGTCTCACCTGCAGTCGGTAAAGTAATCCTCGTTCCTTTCCCGTTCCGATTGCGAGGCAGGGCACCTACACGGGGCGCCCTTGCAGCGACTCTCCTGTTTCTTGCGCTGATTTGCGTGGCACCGCTCCACGCGGAACAGTGGCAGAAGCTCAACGTCCAGGGGTATGTCAACGATTTTGCCGGCGTGCTGAGTCCGGCGGCGGTGGCAGAACTCACGCGGCTGTGCACCGAAGTCGATCAAAAAGCCAAGGCCCAGATTGCCGTAGTCACCATCAAGACTTTGGAAGGTGACGCGGCGCAAGATTTTGCCAATCACCTTTTTCAGAAGTGGGGCGTTGGGTACAAGGGAACCGACCGCGGCGTGATGGTCCTGCTGGCCGTTGCAGATCATAAGTATTGGACCGAAGTTGGCTACGGTCTCGAGCCGATTCTTCCTGACGGCAAAGTGGGCGGCTTCGGGCGTGACATGCTTCCGCTGCTGCGCCAGGGCGATTACTCGAGCGCGCTGGTGCAAATGACGAGCCAGATCGCCGGGGTGATTGCCGAGGACAGTCACGTTTCGCTGGAAAGCTTGAGCTCCTCTCGCGCCCTCCCTTCCGCCCGCCCAGGCCAAGCACAGGAAGTGCATCTGACGGCCGGGCAGATCATTGCACTGATCGTTGTTCTTTTGATTGTCGGGCCCATCCTGCTCAGGTTTCTGGGGCCTTTCCTCTTGTTTTCGATTTTCACTGGAGGATTCGGGCGGGGAGGGTCGGGTGACTGGGGCGGAGGTGGATTTGGCGGGGGCGGAGGAGGCTTCGGAGGCTTTGGCGGAGGATCTTCCGGTGGAGGGGGAGCAGGCGGAAGTTGGTGAGAATTGGCGGCCAGAGCCAAGAAAAGCTCACCACAGAGATCACAGAGTTCACGGAGGAAGAAACTAGCGAGGTTCTCCGTGGTCTCTGTGTGCTCTCTGGTGGAGCTCTTGGGTTTCTGAACGCGGAGATGGAGCCATGAAGACAGAAGAGCAACTGTCGCAGTTAGTGAGCAAGTTGAACAAGGCAGCGGAAGGGAATCTTCTCTCGGTAATACTTTACGGCTCTGCCGCCACCGAAGAGTTCCACCCCAAGCATTCCGACTTGAACGTGCTTACCATACTTCGCGAACTCAATCGAGCGGAACTCAGTAAACTGAGCGCCGCTTCTGCCTGGTGGGCAAGCAAGGGGCACCCGGCTCCCCTTTTCTTCACCCTGAGTGAGCTTCGCCATTCCGCTGACATCTTCGCCATTGAACTGCTGGATATCAAAGCGGCGCGTCGAATTCTCTACGGCGAGGACTTGATCGCCTCGCTCGAGGTGCCTACCGAGCTTCATCGCCGGCAAGTGGAACGGGAGCTGCGGCAGAACACTTTGCGGCTGCGTCAACACTACGTCATTCAAGCCTCGGATCCCCGCAGAACGCTGCAACTGATGATTTCGTCGCTGTCCACGTTTGCGGCGCTTTTCCGGCACGCGCTGCTGGCTTTGGGCGAGGACCTCCCTGCTGACAGGAGAGCTACCATCGACCGCGCAGCGTCGGTCCTGGGATTCGATCCCTCTCCCTTTCACACAGTTTTAGACGTTCGCGAAGAGCGCAAACGCGAACGTGAAGTCGATGCCCAAGCCACGTTCGGCAAATACCTGGAGGCGGTCGTCAAAGCCACCGACGAAGTTGATCGCCGCCTGGCCAGCCACTGAGGAGGACAACATGAAGGTGCTACTGACGGTGTTGGGAGTCCTGGTGCTGATCGTGCTCCTCGTAGGAGGGAGTTACGTCAGCAGCCGAAATGAAATGGTGCGCAAGAACGAGACGGTGAAACAAACCTGGTCGCAAGTGGATGTGGTCCTTCAAAGGCGGGCCGACCTGATTCCCAACCTTGTTGCTACCGTGAAAGGCTACGCGCAGCAAGAGCAGAAGGTGTTTGGCGATATCGCCAACGCCCGCGCCGGATTGCTGAACGCGCGCACACCGGGAGAAAAGATCGCCGCGAATGGCCAGTTGGACGGCGCCCTGGGCAGGCTGCTGGCCATTGCCGAGAACTACCCCACCCTCAAATCCAACCAGAACTTTCTCGCCCTTCAGGACGAGTTGGCGGGAACCGAAAATCGGATTGCCGTCGAGCGCCGCCGGTATAATGAGTCGCTCCAGGATTACAACACCTACATCGGGCTGTTCCCAAACAGCATCTTTGCAAGCTGGGCAGGTTTCCAAAGGAATAACGACTACTTCGCGGCTTCCGGCGCCGCTCGCGAGGTTCCTAAGGTGGACTTCAGCACGCCGAAACCGTAGACCACGAGCGCCAGGTTGGCTCCTCAAGATCGGTGTCGCAGACTAGCTTGGAGTGCGGAAGTGAAGCTGCCGCCTTCGAAATGCTCTGCCATTCCAGGGCGGCAGCTTCACTTCCGCACTCCAAGGCGCTTCGCCCGTTACAGCCCGGGGCGGCCCTACACCTATCCCTCCCATGGCGATGCTGGCGATTCGGTTGCCCTACAAAGTTATGGCTAATTGCGGTATGCTGGAGCGGCGACGCGCGGTGGATTCGCGGGAGGTGTCATGAAGGCGTTATTGGGTTTGTTGGGATTAGTTCTTGCGTTGGCGGTTGGCTTTCTGGTTTACAAGTTCCAATTCACGCACTCCCCGGCGGGGGAATATTCACCCAAAGCAGTGGCTGATGTGGTGGGTGTGAAAACCGACCTGGCGGCGCTGGGGCAGGCGGAGCGCCTTTATCTGTCGCTGCACGGCTCCTACGCCAGCCTCGAGCAGCTCCAGCAGGACGGGGCGATCAGTGACTCGGGGACCACCCATCGCGGCTACAACTATTCCGCTGAGATCGACGACGGCATGCACTTCAAGATCACCGCATCCCCGGCCAGCCCTGCCAATCAAGGCTGGCCCACGCTAGCGATTGACGAGACCATGGAAGTGACCGAGCAGTAAAAACCAGAAAGCAGAAAGCAGAAAGCAGAAAGCAGAGCTGTCATTCCGAGTGCCCATCGGCCTGCGGCCCAGCCATAGCGATGAAAGTGAGACGGAAGGGCGGGACTTCAGCCCCGCCGCCCGACACGGCCGATGAAGAAGGGGCTTTAGCCCCTGAGGCGAGGCGGCTTCAGGGCCTGAAGGCCCTACCTTTAGCCAACCCCAAGGCGGCGGGGCTGAAGCCCCGCCCTTCCGCAGTGCTTTCGAGAGAGCGAGGCGAGGAATCTCGCCTTGGTTGGCAGCCAGGTGGGTCAGAGCGAGATTCCTCGCTTCGCTCGGAATGACAGTTCTACTGCTGACGGACATTACAACGGACAACTGACGACTGACAACGGACGACTGACAACTGAGTCCTCGAGGTTCCCATGCGAGTAGAGGCACGAGCACCGGCAAGAGTGGATCTGGCGGGCGGCACGGTCGACATCTGGCCGCTCTATCTTTTTCATCCGGGGGCACAGACGGTCAACCTCGCCATTCGCTGCTATGCCTCGTGTGTGATCGAGACGCGGCCGGATCGGAAGATCGTTCTGGTTTCCAAAGACCAGGAGATTTCGGAAAATTATGAAGACCTGGCGGACTTGGTGCGCGCCAAGTCCCGGCTGACTCTGGTGCGAGAGTTGGTGCTTTTTTTCGAACCGCACCGAGGGATGACCATTGAAACCAGCTCACAGGTTCCCGCCGGCGCCGGCCTGGGCGGTTCCTCGGCATTGAACATTGCGCTCTGTGGCGGGTTGGCGCGCGTCACCGGTAAGCACGTTACGCGTACCCAAATCCTCGAAATTGCGAAGAACGTCGAGGCCATTGCGATCCGCGTTCCAACCGGCTGGCAGGACTATTTCCCGGCGCTCTACGGCGGGGCCAACGTGGTCCACCTGGGTCCCGAAGGGGTGAAACGCGAAAAGCTCCCGCTTTTTGTTTCCGAACTCGAAAAACGCTTCGCGCTTTGTTACACCGGCCAACCTCGAGATTCCGCCATCAACAACTGGGAAGTGATGAAGTCGCACATCGACGGTGAGGAACAGGTGCGCCGCAACTTCGACAAGATCACGGAGATCGCTAACCGGATGCGCGAGGCCCTGTTGACGGGAGACTGGAAGGACGTGGCGGAGTTGCTCTCGCTGGAGTGGGAAAACCGCAAGCACAATTTCAAAGGTATTTCCACTCCCACCATTGATAGCATGATCGAGCAATCCCAGAAGCACGGCACCGTGGCCGCCAAAGTCTGCGGGGCGGGGGGCGGAGGCTGCGTGGTCTTTATGGTCGAACCGGGAACCAAGCCGGCGGTCGAAGACGTCTTGACTCAGATGGGCGGGCAGATCATCAACTTCGCCTTTTCGCGCACCGGCCTCGAGGTCTGGGCCGACCAGCCCGAACAGGTTCAGGAAACCCAGGAGCAAAGCCAGCCATGACCCTGGGAGACTTCTTCCTTTTGGATGGGAACCTCCGGCCGGTTTGGCGATTCTTCCTTTCGCTAATCCTTGTCTTCCTCGCCTATAAGGCCGTCGACCTCCTGGCCGGAGGGGCTCGCAACCTGATACCAGGAGCGCTCACAGGGTATGCATTCTTCTTTCTTCTTGAATTCTTAGGCCTTCTATCGGCGTTCAAGCTTATGACCCGCCTCTTCGAGCGGAAGCCTTTGGCGGTGGTGGGCTTGGCCTTTTATTCTGCCTGGGCGAGAGACTTTTGCATAGGTTTGGGAATCGGCGCCCTGATGATTCTCTTCGTGGGCGGAGCCGAAGCGCTGCTGGCTCTGGCTCGCTTCAGCCCCAGCCCGCTTCCGGCGAGGGCTGAGCTTGCATACGGAAGCGGTTTGTTCGTGGTCTTGTTGCTCAGCGCTACGAATGAGGAGTTGGTTTTTCGAGGGTATCCCTTTCAGAAGCTCGTCGAATCCCTGGGGCCGCCGGGCGCGGTGGCCGTGAGCTCCGCATGTTTTGGCCTGGCTCACCTGGGGAACTCGCATCACACTTGGATATCCACCCTTAACACCGCCCTGGTCGGCATCCCGCTCTCGATCGCTTATCTTCGCACTCGCGCGCTCTGGCTGCCGGTGGGAATTCACTTCGCTTGGAATTACATCCAGGGCTTCATCCTGGGACTCCCGGTGAGCGGCATACGGTTTTCCACCACCTTGCTCGGCGCCCAGGTTCAGGGAGGCAACTGGTTGACCGGCTCGGTTTACGGTCCGGAAGGAGGGATCTTCTGCACCCTCGCTGTGCTGGGTGCGGCCACCTTCCTTTTTTTGTCCCCACGCATCGGAATCAGTGGGAAAATGAAGGGGTTGGTCTACGGTCCTTCACCGTATGCGGCTGCCGAGGGGGTAGTCCACATTTCGCCGGGGCCCGATTCCGATCAGGAAGGTCCGAGCTAGATGCGTGGCATAGACTCCTGGATCAGTGCGAAGGACGCGGTAGGATATACGTTCCGCTGCGGGACAGGGTTCTGCCTGGCCTTGGTCTTTGCCTCCTGCCTCCTCGCCACGGATGATAAGTCCAAGGCCGGTGAACACATTCAATTGATCCGTGGGCTATTGCGCGAAATCGCGGTCAACAAAGTGCCCCTCCCACGCGGCGGTAAGGGAGTGAGGGTCGATTCCCAGGGCAAGCTCGACCAGGCTGACGCAGATTCCCAGCTCAAGACCAACGGGCTGGCAATCAAACCCGGGATGCCCGTCGAGATCAGCAAGATCACCTTCAAGGCCAAGGAAATTGTATTTGAGCTGAACGGGGGCGGCAAAAAGAAGAGCAAGTGGTATCAGCACCTCGAAGTGGGGGTGGGAATGGATACCGTTCCCGTCTCCCAGGCGCCGCCGGTGATGGCTTACGGCTCGTGGGTCACGCTGGTGTTTCCGGGTAAGATCCCCCAGTGGAGCGTCGACCAGGTGAAACAGGCCTTAGGGGGTGTGCTGGACTTCGCCCGGCGCACACCCACCGAACTCTATGCGCCCGAGGTGCCCGCTAAGTACAAAGAGGCGATCAAGAAACACGAGGTGGTGGTCGGCATGAACCGCGACGCCGTCCTTTCATCCAAGGGGCCTCCCGACCGCAAGGTGCGGGAAGTGCGCGAGGGCGTCGAAGAGGAGGATTGGATTTATGGCTCGCCGCCTCACGTCCTCTTTGTGACCTTCGACGGGGACTCGGTGATCAAGGTGCAGCAGTACTAATAATCGGGAGTCAGAAGCAAGAATCAAGAAGCAAGAATCAAGAATCAAGAAGCAAGAAGCAAGAATCAAGAAGCAAGAATCAAGAAG
>Ga0187781_10001097_pt1 | contig 20291 bp, 21 predicted proteins | sample 0715_SJ02_MP02_2_FD_132447 | JGI IMG/M metagenome (GOLD analysis project Ga0187781, IMG submission 132447) | Tropical peat soil microbial communities from peatlands in Department of Meta, Colombia - 0715_SJ02_MP02_20_MG | ecosystem: Environmental > Terrestrial > Soil > Wetlands > Peat | place... | reverse complement strand
TCCCTTGAACGAGAATCCCGTAAGGCGCAGAGAAGGAGTGGAACCGATGAGCGGGGCTAGGAATACCGCCGAGCGAAGGACGATCGCGACATTTCCCTCGCATTTTGCCACGCGAGAGCCCGGTTTCTACACGCATATGTTCATTGAAGATATCACGGTCGGCTTGATGGGTTTCCGATATACGGAGGAAGCTCCGAAGCGGGGAGTCGCCCTCGAAGGGGATGAGGGAGGGCTGGCTGTCCTGAAAGGGATTTGCACTTCTATTGCAGACTACCCGAGACATGGGATCGACGAGACTGTTGAGTCCGCAATCGAGTCGATCGGAAGACGTTTGGCTTGGTATGGCAAGGCAGTATTTGAGATTTGCGTTTCTGGGCCAGAGATTTCGCTTGCGCCCGTGGTCCCATTTCATCTCTTTCGGATCCCGGGAGGATTCGTTCAGGTTGCTCCGAGGGTTGATTACCAGCGGGGTGATGGCCCACGCTACGCATTCCTACCGTCGAAAAACGCTTGGGTTGTGAGAATCCCCCGCAACCTTGGAGGGGCGACGGCATACCGGCGTCTGCTAGATGAACTCACAGCCGTGTCAAAACCTGCACCCGAATTTTGGATGCGCGAATTAGAAGCGGGCAAACTTTCGACTCAGTTCAACGCTTCTAGCTATAACCGGAGACGGGATGCCTTCGTCGCCCGCCTGACTCGCAAGTGGGGATGGAATCGAAGAGATTCGAGCGGTATCAACACCACCCAGATTTTTTACTTCTATCGAAGTCTTCGGTTCCGGCAGGCCCAGGCTCTTCTACGAGACCACATCGTCGACGAGTTGAACAGTTTGGCGAGGCGCCTGCAAATTATCGCGAAAATCCGGCTCAAGGGATTCCTGAGCGCAGCCGAAATCGCGGATCTCATCAAGCAGGCCTTGGCTGGCTCGCTCAACTATGCGAAGGCCTGGGAGAAAGCCCGATAAGGTATCCTCAGGACGCCTAGATGGCTGCCCCGCTGCGTGACAAGATGGGCAGCCCAAGGACTCCAACGAAGTCCAGTTCTAGAACCCCCACCAAAACCTGTACTTTCGTACAGCTAGTATTTCCTTTCTTCCCGCGGCAAGCTAAATCTGGAGAATTTTTGGATGACGCTGTCGCAGCACCAAGGGCCGCCTCGCCCGCGCCTCGGAAGCGCGGGGATTACGCGGGTTGGGCGTCCGCCGATCCCAAGGCGGAAACCCCGCCGCCACCGAGTCGCCTTACACGCTACCTCCGGCGTCCCGATCCTTTCATTCGGGACGCCGCCCCGGCCGCAAGGCCATATGAAATTCCACCTCGCTACTTCTGGCCGTTGGACCGACACCTATGACTTTCCTAATCGTCACATCCCGTTATTAGAATTTTCCGTAACTCATTCAAAACACAGGCCAGTGCTATTTTCTAATCGTCACAGAAGAGCCCCCTGGCGCCTATCGCGTGCTCTACTCCATGCCCATCCGCATTCTTCAACATCCACTTTAACTTCTAATCGAACACGACAACGATTAGAAATCGCCGTAAATCCCTTTAGAATCATCACAAATGCAATTTCTAATCGAACATTTTTGTACTGTCAGTGGATTGGGGATTTCGGAAGCACCGGATGGGAAGGACAGGTCAACAGCAGGCTCCTCGCTGAGCACCGCTTCCCTCCTACGGCGGGCAGGCGGGATGACAAGATCTTAGTGGGCGCTCGGGGATGTGGCAAAGGGCACGGCGCTGGCGGCGAGGGCAGCGGCGTGGGTGGGCTCGGCGAAGTAGTTGCGGTCGTGGAGGTTGCGGTAGATGCGGCCGGCGATTTCGGAGGCGCGGGGGCCGCTGACGGAGCGGCTGCCGCCGCGAATCAGGACGATGAGCACGATTTTCGGGTGCTCCTGGTCGGCGTAGGAGACGAACCAGCCGAGACGGCCGCCGAGCGATTCATCGTTGCAGGTGCCGGTCTTCCCGAGCGCCTGCTCGCCATAGGGATCGTAGCTCTGGCGCGCGGTGCCATAAAGGACGGCGGCGAGCATGCCTTCGCGCAAATCCGGGAGCAGCGGCGCGATATCGAGCGAGCGGCGAATGCGCGGCTGAAAATCCTGGCGCTCCTGGTCGGTGCGCGGATACTGGAGGAAAAACTGCGTGCCGCCATTCGCGAGAGTGGAGACGAGCGAGGCGAGCTGGAGCGGCGTGATGCGGATGCCTTCGCCGAAGCTCGACATGCGCGCGACGCCTCCATAGGCGGGCGGACGCGACGGCAGGAGGCCGGGCTGCTCTTCGGGAATGTTGTAGCCGACGCGATCGCCGAGGCCGAGCAACTGCGCGTAGCGGATGACGGTATCGAAGCCGAGCTGCGAGCCGACGCGCTCGAAGAAAGTATTGTTCGAATGCGCCATGGCTTCGGTGAGGCCCATGTAGCGGCGGCGGTCAATGCGGATCATGGTGTCGTGGTTGATGGCGCCTTCTTCGAGGCCGGCGAGAGCGATGACGGGCTTGATGGTGGAGCAAGGCTCGAAGCCGGAGGAGAAAGCCATTTTTTGATTCACGACGGTAAGGATGCGGCCGGTGGCCGGGTCCATGGCGACGACGGAGCCATTCGAATGGCCGAGCGCGTCCACGGCGATCTGGCGGACGACGGGGTCGTCGTAGGCGGTCAGGTCGCCTTTGGCGGGATCGGTGTAAGACGGGACGCCGCGCGAGCGATGTGTGCCGCTCGCGGGATGCGCGCTGGCGGCTGCGCGAGGGCTCGCGGGCGCGGCGCTGTTTCCCGGAGGCGCAGCGAAGGCGATTCCGTTGGCGGCAACGAGATAAAGGCAAAGAATCGAGACGGCTTTTTTAGCGGCTGGGGTTTTGGGCATCTGTTCCTAATTTGGCTCGTATGGTGCCTCTATATGATAGCCAAATCCTTTGACCCTACGATTCTAAGGAAAGAAGGGAATTTCAAGCAACTGTTACGGAGGACAGTTTTCCTGGTACGCAAAAGCTGGACGAAGGTACTGTGCCGCGATGGAACGGCGCGGGGCGTAGAAAAAAAGGAGGCGGCGCGGAATTCGCGCCGCCTCATCGGGAAATGCGACGAGCCTAGCGGCCGCGGCCTTGCGCGGCGGCGGCAGCTTTCGCGGCGGGCTTTGCGCCGTCGGCGGCTGCCGACTTGGCACCGTCATCAGCGGCGTGAGCGGCTGGCGCGCCGATGCCGAGAGCCTTGCGCAGGTCGTGCTCGATTTTTTCGCGGATGTCCTTGTTTTCTTTGAGGAACACGCGCGCATTTTCGCGGCCCTGGCCGAGGCGCTCGCTCTTGTAAGAAATCCAGGTGCCGGATTTCTCGAGCAGGCCGTGCTGGACGCCGAGATCGAGCAGATCGCCTTCGCGCGAGATGCCTTCGCCGTAGATGATGTCGAATTCGGCTTCGCGGAAGGGCGCGGCGACTTTGTTCTTGACGACTTTGGCGCGCGTGCGCGAGCCGACGACGCGGTCGCCTTCCTTGATGGACTGCACGCGGCGGATGTCAACGCGGATCGAGGAATAGAATTTGAGCGCGCGGCCGCCGGTGGTCGTTTCGGGGTTGCCGAACATGACGCCAATTTTTTCGCGGATCTGGTTGATGAAGATGAGGCAGGTCTTCGATTTCGAGACGATGGCGGTGAGTTTGCGGAGCGCCTGCGACATCAGCCGCGCCTGCAAACCCATCTGCGGATCGCCCATGTCGCCTTCGAGTTCGGCGCGCGGGACGAGAGCGGCGACCGAGTCCACGACGACGACGTCCACGGCGTTCGAGCGGATGAGCGTCTCGGCGATTTCGAGCGCCTGCTCGCCATTGTCCGGCTGCGAGACGAGGAGGTTGTCCACGTCCACGCCAAGCTTGCGCGCATAGGAGGGATCGAGCGCGTGTTCGGCGTCAATGAACGCCGCCTGGCCGCCGAGGCGCTGCGCTTCGGCGATTATGTGAAGAGTGAGAGTTGTCTTGCCACCCGATTCCGGGCCGTAGACTTCGACGACGCGCCCGCGGGGAAACCCGCCGACGCCGAGAGCGGCGTCGATGGAAATGGAACCCGAAGGGATGACGCTGACGGGGACGAGGACGTCCTTATTGCCCAGGCGCATGATGGAGCCCTTGCCGTACTGCTTCTCGATTTGCGAAATCGCGAGATCCAGATTTTTGGTTCTTTCGTCGGTCATAGATTTACCTCGAAGGTCTTTCGCATGGTTTCAGCTGGAAGCAGGGGCTGCTTGAGTTTACCAGAGCGAGGCGGCCCTTGATTCAGCATTTCTGAGGGGCAGAATAGCACAAGGCGAAGAAAAAGCGAAAGACTTTCTGCGCTCGAATTTCTGCAGGCGCAACCCCACGGACTGCACCACCGGGGTTTTCGCTGCTCTGTCCAAGCTCGCAGTTGACAGCGGCTTCCCTTCGCGACTAGCATCCCGCGAAATCCGAACGTCGGACTACGAAATTCGCATGATCAAGGAGGCAAGAAATGGATCCCGCCGCTCGTCTGCGCTATCTCCGCGTAGCGCTGGTTCTCTTCGGCTTGATTTTCCTGGTTGGAGTGTACCCGTTGATGAATGCCTGGTGGCCTTCCGGCTGGAGGTGGCAACCCAATCAGCCCGAGTACGAACAAATGATTCTCGGTGTGTACGCGACGCTTGGCATATTCCTCATTCTGGCGTCGCGCAATCCTCTCGAGAACAGGAGCCTGATCTGGTTCACGGTTTGGTCAAGCGTGGTTCACGCGGGGATCATGACGCTGCAAGCGCTTCGGATGCCCGCCGAGCACGGCCATCTTCTGGGAGACATCCCGGCTCTGTTCTTGGTGGCCATCGTGCTCGCCGTGCTGCTGCCTCCGCGCGAAATGGCTGCAGCGGTCACGGCTCGGACGTAGTCGCATTCGCGCGGAAGCGGGCGAGTGCTACTGATTCAAATCCTGATCCCGCAGGGTGCGGTAAATCATGTGGTTGAGGCGCGGGACCATATCGAGATTGTCCGCGGCGGGCCACTGCTTCCATTTCTCGGGCAGACCTTCGGCCTGAATTTCCTTGTCCGTTTTCCCCGCGGCGAGTTCGCTCTTGACGTGCGCGATCGCATCTCTAAGCAGCTCGACGTATTCGGCGAGCTCCCGGCGATTTGAAAGCTCGCCGTGTCCGGTGATCAGGATCGTATCGTCATTGATGCGTTCGACGACTGCGGCGAGAGTGCGGACCATGCCTTCCATGTCCACCCCTAGTGATATCTCGCCCTTGCCGTGAAAATTGTCTCCGAGCTGCGCCACGTTCGCGCGCTCGAAATAGACAATCGAGTCGCCGTCGGTGTGGGCGTTGTCGTAATGCACGACCTCCACGTCTTCGCCGTCGAAATGAATCGCCAGCGAATCGCGAAACGTAACGCGTGGCCAGGCCTTTTCCGGCAAAGGCGGGATGGGCGCTTCGGCCCATGCGGGGTGTTGCTCGGTCAACACGCGCTTGCGGACATTCTCATGCGCAACCACAATGGCTTCCGGTGCGTAAAATTCGTTGCCGCCCACATGATCGTAGTGCCAGTGCGTATTAATAAGGAAGCGGACGGGGCGCTTGCCGAAATCGTCGAGCGTTTTTTGTACAACTGCATGACCGGCGGCCTCGGGATGATCCACCAGCAGATAGCCTTCTGGGCCGGAAAGCACACCGATGTTGTCGATGGCGTCGCCCCGGCGGACTTGCAGGAGAGAGACATTGCCGCGCAGTGGAATCACTTTCGCCGTCGCGGCGGAGTAGTCGACCCGACCGGCTTGCCTCGCGAACGCAGGGCTGCACGCAAGGATGCAAGCAAGGGCGGCAAATACCCGCAGTAGATGCCTCATTGAATTGGACTCCCGTTAGATTTCGTTGCTGAGGATGTCTCTAATTCCGGCAACTTAGACGAGGGGGAGGAGGGAGGGTAAGCGGCCAGCGTGCCGTGAAAGGGGGCGGCGGTTCCAATCTGGGACACGGGTTCAAAGTGGGCTAGCCGGCAGACAAATCGAACGCGGAAACGCTCGTAAGCTGGCCGGCAACGAGGCAATGGCTGGCACTTCGCTTGCACTAGTTTCGCTTGCGGGCACCATGCCGAATGCTCTGAACAACACGACTACGCCTGAAGCAGCCAAAGTAACGACGGAGCGGCGGCGCCAGCGCGAACCGCGTTTTCCGCTGGCGATCCACATCGAAGTGAGCGGAATTGACGGCTCGGGCCAGCCATTCTACGAAAATACCGTTACCTCGAACGTCAGCCGGAGTGGCTGCCGATTCAAGCTGTCAAGGCAACTCGATAAGGACAGCATCGTCGCCATCCGCGTGCTGCGCACTCTGGCCGGCAAAGCAGTTGAGCCGTGCCTGGTCATGTTTCAAGTGATGTACACGCAGATGGAGAAAGAGGGTTGGGCCGTGGGGGCTTGGACGTTGCAGTCGGATGTGACCTGGTGCTCCGATATCCCGGACGACCCCAAACCCGAAGGGGCCGAATGAGTCCCGGCCGACCGTAAACGAGTTGAGCGAGCGTGAAGGCGGCTCGAGGCGGAGTTCGTGAATGAGCTTGGATCTCAACCGCCGGATTTCGCTCGGATGACACAGTGGCGATCAAACTTCCCAAACTCGACCAGAACATGCCCAGCGGCTCCGCCGGGGTGGAAATCACCGGGTTTCCGCAAATGCTGCACACCCGGTCGTTCGGGCATCCGGATATGTTGTTTGTGCCGTTGCTCGAAGGCGCACGGGAAGCGGCCGATCTCTGCCAGCGCCTGATCAACGGCGGAGAGAGCGGCGATCACGCCGTCACGATGAGCGGAATTCAACTCGCGAGCAATCTCCTAAAGGTCTCCGGTTTCAACCTTTCCTCGAGAAACATCAACAACGAGCACAGTTACTTTGTGAATCTGGCTGCCGGGACGATCAGCGCGCAAACGCGGCTCTACGCCGAGGTCAGCCGGCGCACCTCCATGTTCAACGTCGAAATTGCGGGGAAATTCCGCGAAGGCATCTACGCCGTGCGCATTGTCGGAGATTCCGCCACCACGCTGCAGTTCGATGATCAGCAATTGCACCAGCCCATGTTTTTCACCACCGTGCTCGCCGAGCAGTGCCTGCACATGCAGGTGCGGAAAACGCAGCCCAAATGCATCCTGGTGGACACCGGCAATGACGACAGCACCGAGGTTCATCTTTCCTTGTTCGCCGGGGGCAAGAAAATCCCGCTGGTTCTCAGGCAAAAAGAAATGACCGGCGAGTGGGACATGCTCGAAGCGCACTCGCGTACTCGCATCGGCCCGCTTCCCTCCACCGCCACGAACCACCTGAACCTGGCGCTTTCGGAGATGTCCGCCAAGCTGGCGGATAAGGAATTGCCGTCTGCTCCGAAGGGGGGCGCCGCGCCTCAGCTCGTCACCATCGCCAAGGATTCAAGCGGATCTTGAATTCAGGGGAGCGGGCGGCGCCAGATCTGTTTCGACTGAACGAGGCGGGTGCAGGCGATCCAGTGGCCGTCGGGTGACACGCGCGGATGCAGCAAATTCCCCGAATCGCGCGTCAACTGGCGGGGCGCGCCTCCCGCGCTCGGCACGGCGAACAATTGCAAACCGTCCTGCGCGAGGCCGCTATAGATGATGGTCTTCCCGTCGGGCGTCCAATCGAGGCCATCGTAAGTAGTTCCCTGGTAATCGAGCAGCTTCACCGCCTCGCTGCCATCCGCGTGAACTACCCAAAGACTCCGCTGAGTTCCGCCGCGATTGTCCTCGATGGCGATTTCTTTCCCGTCCGGCGACCAGGCGGACCACGATGCGCTGCGAATCGCCGCGGGAAGTGGCAGCATCTCGACGTGTAGCGCGCGGCCGATTTCCAGGTCCATTGTTATGACCCACAATTTATCAATCCCTGCTTCCCCGCCCCGCATCCAGGAGCTGAAGAGAAGCTTTGACCCATCGGGGGACCAATAGGCCGGCCCGGTCTCCCATCCGAAATCGGTGAGACGAATTTCCGGGGCGTTCGGATCATCCGCGAGACGCAGATAAACATCGTCCGTGCTGCCCGCACTGAAATATTCCGGCACAGGCGTCTTCGAGCGGTGCGAATGGAAGGCGATCCACTTCCCGTCGGGGGACCAGGCCGGCGGAAAATCCTCGTGGTATCCGGAGATGATGACGGAGGGCGTGGTGGTTTTTTCCGCTTTCTCGTTCACGCCGACAACCGCCGCATCGAGATCGAGCGCCCAATCGGCCAGCCGGGCACCGCCGAAATCGTAGCCAATTCGTCTGCTGTCCGGACTCCACATGGGCACTTCGCCGCCCGTGACGATTTCTTTCGTGTCACCGCCTTCGACGGGAACAGCCACGATGGAATCGAAGTAAAGATTCCGCTTCCAATAGAGGTAATTTCCAACAATCTCGGGGCCGAAATTATCCTGGCGGGCGGATTCAATCACCGGCTTGCGCGCGCCCGTGGCCAGCTCGAGCCTGTAAATTTTCAGCCAGCGGTCGCCTTCGGGTTTGTGACGCTCGGCATTTTTCGGCGCGCCCGGACTCGCCAGCGCCAGGTAGACGCTGCGCCCGTCCGGCGAAATGGCCATGCTCCCAGGGATGGGGCTGGCGTCGAGGTTCGCCACAATTGTGCGCGACGCCATCGTGTGCGTGCCAATCCGCACGAGCGAGGATTCTCCAGTCGGCTGAAACGCTAGAACATACAGGTAATTGCCGTCGGGCGAGAATGCCAACGCGGTGATTTTGCCGGACACTTGAAAATTCCTGAGCCTGCCGCTGCCCAATTGTCCTACGTAGAGACCGTCTTCCGGCTCGCTCGCGCGGTAATAGGCGATCTCCGTGCTGTCCACAGAGCATTGAAAAGTCGCATCCACAGGAATCGCTGAAACTTGTTTATTTTCGACATCGGCGAGATACCATCGCGTGTCGCTTCCGCGGTCCCCTGCGCGAACGATTCCCTTCGACCCGCAGAATCCAGCCGATCGCACGTGGTCCATGCCCGCGTTCAAGGTGTCAGAGTCTTCGCGGCCGGTCGTCAGGGTGAAAAGCCGGGGATCGCGGCCGAAGAGCGTAAAAAGCGCCCACTGGCCGTCGAGCGAGAGATTGATCCGCGTCAGCGGCCCTTCGAACCATAGGTGGTTGGGTTGATCCAGGACGAGCGTATCCGCCGGCGGGCGCGCCTGTCCCGTCGCGAATTGCCACACGAACACGGCGATTGCGGAGAGAACCGCGGCACGACGCATCCCGGCAGCCTCCACCGGCCTCGAAGCCGGCGCCCCAAAGCTGCCTAAAATCTTACTCTGAATTTCAATCGTACTTGTAGAATCCGCGGCCCGATTTTCGTCCCAGCCACCCCGCCGCCACATATTTCCGCAGCAGCGGGCAGGCGCGGTATTTCGGATCGCCGAATCCCCTGTAGAGCACTTCGAGGATATCCACGCAGACATCGAGGCCGATGAAATCGGCGAGCTCAAGCGGGCCCATCGGGTGATTCATGCCCATTTCCATTACCGCGTCCACAGCTTCGGGCGTCGCTACGCCCTCCATGACGCAAAACGCGGCTTCGTTGATGAGAGGCATCAGCACGCGGTTCGAAACAAACCCCGGCGCGTCGTTCACCGCCACGGGTTTTTTTCCCAGCCCTTCGCACAGCACCATCGTTGCCTGAAAAGTTTCGTCGCTCGTCGCGAGCCCGCGAATCACTTCAACCAGCTCCATCACCGGCACCGGATTCATGAAGTGCATGCCGATGAACCGCTCCGGGCGATTGGTCTGCGCGGCAAGCTGTGTGATGGAAATCGAGGAAGTGTTGGTCGCGAGAATCGCGGCGGGCTTGAGGACCGCGTCCGCCTCTTTCAGCACGCGCACTTTCAGGTCGAGCTGCTCGGGCACGGCTTCGACTACGAATTCCGCATCCGCCAGCGCCGGGAGTTCGGTTGTGGGCTTGATGCGCGCGCAGATGACGGGCACATCGTCCTCCGAAAGCTTACCCTTCTTGACCTCGCGCTCGAGGTTCTTGCTGATGGTTTCGAGCCCGCGGTCGAGGAACCGCTTCTCGACGTCGCGCAGGATCACGCGGAATCCGGCGCGCGCGAAGACGTGCGCGATCCCGTTGCCCATCGTTCCCGCGCCGAGCACCCCTACGGTCTTGACTGTTTCGGTTGACATGTCGCGATGATAATCGAACTGGCGGAACCAAAGAAGGCCGCAGGGAGAGGCGTGTGACGTATCGGAGAGGACTCGGTTTGAACAGCCCGTGAGTTATGCCAGCCCGGAGAGCCGCAACAATTCCGTAATGCGCGCGAGGTGATAATCGTCGTGCTCCGCCTGAAAAAGCAGCAGGTCCACGACGCGCATCGGTTTGCCAAGACGGGGATGGATGGCAATCCGGTCGAAAAACAGGTCGCCATAATTATCGAGCCGCTCGACGAAGTCGGTTCGCGCGCCGCGAAACGCAAGCAGAATGTCGTGGATGCGCTGCTCGTTGTGCCTGGCGTTGTGCGTCTTTTGATTCGTCAAGTCGGCAGCGGTAAGCGTGTGCAGCTTGCGTTCGAAATCGTCGAGCCGGGCGCTGAAAAGTTCCTCGAGATCGAGCAGATGGCCGGCATTCTCCTGAATGGACCAGTGGTCGCCCTCGCGCTGCGTGAGTATCGCGGCAGGCAAACTTTTCACGCGGTCTTCGAGTCGCGCCGGCGTTCCGCGAAGCCGTTCGATCATTTCCGGATACACCCCGGCCGGAAAATTGAAATCAAATTTGCGCTCGAACCACGGGATTCTCGCCATAAGCACACCTCCGCCCTGCCGTTATCGGATGCGCGGAGGCGCGCTGCGATTCTGAAATTGCTGAGAGAACTATTCCGGCGGGGCGGCTTCCAAAATTTCACGGACGATTTCCTTCGCGCGCGCCTCCGATTGGGGCATCACGCGCACGCTCCGCTTGCCTTCCATTTCCAGCGCGACGCTTTCAATGCCTACTTCGCGAAGGCAATTCTCGATGTTCTCCGCCAGCTCCCCATCCTCGCCGGACCAAACTTCGGCCGTCGCGTCCTCCGGGTAGAAATCTTCGGCGAACTGGCCAGGCGCACGCGCCGGCTCGAACGATGCCTCGTCTCCCTCTGGCTCCGGCGGAGTGTCACCTGGATCGGCCTGTTCGGCCTCTGGCCCGGCCACGAGCGGGTCCGGCTGCTTAAAGAGGCCCCGCAGCAAATCGCGGTTAAAGCCAAGCACGTCGAGGAACGACGAGTTTTGGTCTTGCACCGCAGCGGGTGAACGAAGGCTGGTGAAATTTTCACCTTCTATGTTTGCGACAGCGGCCACCGCCGCACTTGCGTCCCCGCGCTTCACGCGGACGCGGTAAATCTTTTCGCGAAAAGCGGGCATAAGCTGCGATACCACGTAGTCCAATTCGTATTCGATTTTCGCGTCGTCCAGCGCCTTTTCGATCGCCTGACGCGTCGCGGAACGCACTCCTGCCCAGAGCACGATTTTCTCATTCGGGTCGCCGGCCGCTTCCGGCGTCGCAATCTCATCCTGAAGATGCTCGACGAGGTCCACGCCGCAATCGGAGCACCTCGTGAATCCAAAACGGTACTCGGATTTGCAGATGGGGCAAAACATGAGGGAAGTACTTCTATCGCAAAGAGAGGATCTATACCAGTGCTACTTGGCGATGAGTGCAAGCCACGCCACTGCGGTGGCGAGCTTCTCATCCTGCGACCACGGAGCGCCGAGCGGCTTCCCGAGCTCCGTAACGCGCCGCGCGAGCGCCGCAGGCTTCATTCCCAGCGCGCGCGATGCCGCTTCGAGCACCTCGCGCTCTTTGATTGTCGTCGTCCCAAGCGCGCAGCGCTCGCTCGCGTAAACCAGCGCCTCGCGGAACAGCTCGCCATCGGCGGTATGAATCAGCGCGTGCGACGCAAGGATCCGCGAAAAATCGGTCAGCGGTCTCCCAGATGCGAGTAGCACTCCGGTGCGGGTCAGTTTGTAGCCTTGCGTTTCGAGGGTGGCTTGGAGCCCCTTGATCGCGCGCAAAGCCAGCCGCCGCGCCTCGCTCCGGCTGCGCGAAACGAACGCGCGACCCTTCTCAAGCCCAAGCTTCAGTGCCGAATGGTACGGTTGCCGGAATTCATACGTGAAATTTTCGACGAGATGCACGCGTTCGCGCGCCAAAATCGCCGGCGCGCCCCTCTCCGCAGCCAGCGCCACGAGCGCTGCCCAACCCGAATGGACGCGGAACCCCACCGCCGCGCTTTTCACGCGCTTCTCCACAGCCCGCTTTTGGGGAAAGAAAAAATCAGAATCGTTCGACGGCCAGCGCCACGGCATTGCCGCCGCCGAGGCACAGCGCCGCAATCCCGCGCTTCTGGTTGCGCCGCTGCAGCTCATAGAGCAGCGTCACGAGAATGCGCGCGCCCGAAGCGCCAATGGGATGACCCAGCGCGACGGCGCCGCCATTCACATTCACCTTGTCAGGATTCAGCTTGAGCACGCGCGTCACCGCAATCGCCGCCACCGAAAACGCTTCGTTCAATTCTACGAGGTCCACGTCCTTGTCGCGGTCCCAGCCCGTCTTCGCCAGCAGCTTTTCCACCGCGTCCACGGGCGCCATCATCACCCACTTCGGCTCGACGCCGCTCACTGCCTGTGCGACGATGCGCGCCACGGGCGTCTTGCCGAGCCGCGCGGCGGTTTTCTCGCTCGTCACAACTACGGCTGCGGCGCCGTCATTCGTTCCGGGCGCGTTGCCCGCGGTGACGGTGCCGTCCTTCTTGAATGCGGGCTTCAACTTCGCGAGCGCCTCCATCGAAGTATCTTCGCGAGGCGATTCATCCGTCTTGATGACAATCGGCTCGCCCTTCTTCTGCGGAATCTCGATGGGCAAAATCTGCTCGCCGAAAAAGCAGGACTTGATCGCGCGCACCGCTTTCCTATGGCTATCGAACGCGAACTGGTCCTGCTCCTGCCGCGAGATGTTGTACTTCTCCGCGACGAGCTCGCCAGTATTGCCCATATGAAAATTTTCGTACGAGTCCCAGAGGCCGTCGGTGATCATCGAGTCAAAAATTTCCTGGTTGCCGAGCTTGAATCCGGTCCGCGCGCCCTTGATCAGGTACGGGCAATTCGACATGGACTCCATCCCACCCGCGACGACAATTTCCGATTCGCCGAGCGCCACTCCCTGAGCCGCCAGCGCCACGGCTTTCAGCCCCGAGCCGCACACCTTATTAATCGTCATCGCCGCCACGCGCGAATCAAGTCCGCCGCGGAGCCCCGCTTGCCGCGCCGGGTTCTGCCCCAGTCCCGCCTGGACAACGTTGCCCATGATCACTTCGTCGACTGATTTCGGCTCGATGCCCGCGCGCCGCACGGCTTCGGCTACGACCTTCGCGCCGAGCTCCGTCGCCGTCAGCGGCGCGAGCCCGCCCATGAATTTTCCGATCGGTGTGCGCACTGCGCTCAAAATAACAGGATTTTCCATGATGGCTTCTCCTTCAGGTTTCCTTGGCTATAGCCACAGTATAGGCGCGCCAATTTCTCAGGTCAATTTGAGTGCTGGACGACCGCACGCCTAATCGTGTGCCCCGCCGAACTGGCTCCAGCATTCTGAAGGCAGGGAAGAATTCACCGTGGCGGCACGACAAGAGGGCTCAGCCCCTCGCGCGCAACCTTCCAAGAACGGTGAAGGCATCGCAGCACCAAGCCGCTGATGCTGCTCTCCCTGCGCCGGGCCACGATTCGAATTTTCCGCGCTTGGTCAAGAGAGCAACATATAAGCAGGGCAGTTCGAGGCCCGACGAGGCGACCCGAGCTGCTCGACTGGATTCGGCCCGGCCTCCGGACTCCTCCAAGGCGACCAAAAAGCAAATCTTTGAACAACAAAGCGTGGACCACGATCTTCAGAACGTAGTTGTTGAGCGTCCGGCGCTCCATCTTGGCCTGCTCGTGCACCCGGGCGGCTTCCCCCTGCGAACAACAAATCAGCAGGGCCGTTCGTTTCTCCATCGGCGACTCATATCAAATGATATGAAAAGGTTGCAAGAGCTTTCAACGCTGCGATACCATCGCCACCGTCGCAAGAGGGGTACGAAGTCGGCGCGCATGCGCCATCTCGAATGTCGCTTTACTGAGATCAACTTGCCAAGAGGTCGTCGGCGGCTTGGAGGCTCGCTTGCAAGTGGTCAACGGTTTCGAGCGAAGCGAGAATTGCCACACCTGCAAGTTCAGGAACCGTAACTTCTTCTGTCAGCTTGATCGAGTTGCCCTGAAGGAATTCGACGCCATTAAATCTTTATCCATCTACCCAACCGATGCGGTGCTCTTTGTGGAGAGAGAAGACCCGCGCGGCATATTCGTCCTGTGCGAGGGCTGCATCAAGCTCTCGATGTGTTCGGAGGAAGGCAAGACATTAATAATGCGGATTGCCAAGCCCGGCGAAGTCCTCGGATTGATGGCTGCCGTGAGCGGCATCCCCTACGAGGTCACGGCCGAAACCCTGCGTCCTTCGCAAGTCGCCTTTGTCCGGCGAACGGATTTCTTGAACTTTATCAATCGCCATCCCGAGAACTACCGGAGCGTCATAAACCATATCGCTTCCTCGTATGGGGACGTTTGCGAACAGCTCCGCGTCGTCGGCCTGTCCTCCATCCCGAAGAGGCTCGCCAAGGTTTTGCTCGATTGGTCAGATGAGGCGGGGGGGCAATCAAGGGCTTCCTCGCGGATTTCGATCCATCTGACGCAGGAGGAAATCGGCGAATTCATAGGCAGCGCCCGTGAAACTGTCACGCGGACTCTGAGGGATTTCGAGAACTGCCATCTCATTACTGTCCGTGGAGGCAGGGTGACCATCCACGATCGCAAAGGTCTGGAAAGAGCGGCCGGTGGCTTGATACGGGTGACGCCGCCTGTGCTCACGCCGTCCAGGAATCCTACTGATACATGAGCATCGCCGGCGAAATTGGCGGCCCGTTCGACATGTGATCGCGAAGACATCAAGTCTTGCATCGCGAGTGCGCGCTGGCCCGATCCGTTTTGCGAAATGAATGCCGGCCGCCCGCTCAAATCCCTTTGCGCGCAGATACGGAATGAACCGCTTCTCTAGTTCGTCCCGGAGAATCGCCCTCTTCGATTTGGCCATGCTCCCCGCTGGTACACTCCTGGAAGCCCGCAAAAAATTCCCATCAATCCGAGGCTGTGCCTAGACCCTCAAAGCCATCGGCCTTCTAGATCGCAATCCCAATATTGGCGCCACGACGCGCTCACAGGAACCTGCCATTGAGCAAATTTTCTTTTCCTTCGCCTGTTCGCGCGGTGCCGCAAGGCCCGTCGCGCCAGTTGCACCAAAACTGTACTTACGGGGAATAGCGTCCGCCCGCATGGCCGATTAATCTTGTACCACTTGCCTGGGGTGTCCCAGTCCGCAGGAGTGAAGATGAAGATCGCTCATTCTGCCAAGCCGCAGCCACTTTCGGCGCACGGTCGTCTGCGTCGTGGCCTCGCCGTCTCCGCTCTCGTCGCGCTCCTCGCCGCGCAACTCGGCTGCGGCGGTGGTGGGTATATGCAAACTGGTGGCTCACAGCCTCCACCGCAAGGCAACCAGTATTTCAGCACCGAGCCTTCGCACGCCACCTATCTCCCGCGCGCCGACGCCTACTGCGCCTCGGCCGTCACGCCCAATTCCTACGAGCCGCGCCCCGACAATTACCAGGCCAATCACACAGTCTTGCAGCCACCCTACAATTGGGACCCAGAAAATTACTGGACCAAGTGGCGCGACAAACGGGCTCTCGTCACCGGCAACTTCACCGGCACCACGACCGAAATCATCCAGTGGGCCGCCTGCAAATGGGGCATTGATGAGGACACGATCCGCGCCGATGCTGTCCAGGAGTCCTACTGGCACATGAGCACCATCGGCGACGTTTGCGGCCCAGTCGGTGAAGGCTCCTACGGCCTGATGCAGATTAAAAACATGGATTGCAGCGGCACGCTCATCCACGGCGGCTTTCCCGATACCTCCGAGGCCACGGCGCTCAACGTGGACTGGTACGCCGCGCACATCCGCTCCTGCTACGACGGCGATTTCTACGACGGCAGCGACTGGCTCTATCTCGGCCAGACGGTGGACGAAATCGCCGCGCAAAACGGATGGAACTACGTCTTCTGGGGCTGCATCGGCTTCCACTTTTCCGGCAACTGGAACCCAACGCAGCCTTACGTCTCCTCCGTCCAGCAAATCCTCGCCAACCGCACCTGGCTCAGCCCGAATTTTTAGCGTTTCTTTGACTGTTTGAACGGTGAAGAGCTCAGGTCAATAGCGGCCCTAGACTTTGCCGACGAATTGGGCCCGCTCGAGGATTCGGCTGGCTGCAGTCGAAACAAACGCGTCCGGAGAATCGCCGGCCTCTGCGCAGGTGCGGTTCATTGCCTCGGTCACTTCGTCGGGATTATGGCGATCTAAATACTCTTTCAAGGTATCGCTGTAGAGGCGGCTGCGCGACTTTCTCATTAGCCGCGCCAGTCGTTCCGCACCTTCGAATATCTCGTCAGGAATGGAGACCTTGGTTTTCATACCCGAAGTATAATTGCTCTCTGGCCCCGGTTAACTTGCATAGCTTGCCATGCTGCTAATTCTGGCCATGCAATTTGGGAGCCGAACTGAGTGACCGAACCCTCCAGAAGGGCTAGAATACGGCCACCCGAATGTTGGAAGACAGGCGCAAACGCTTACCAATCGGTGTCGCCGAGAAACTTGGATATTACGTGTATCGCCTCATCGATCCGCGGAATGGTGAAACTTTCTATGTGGGCAAAGGGCATGGAGATCGAATCTTTCAACACGCTAATGATGAGCTAAAACTCGATCCACAAGACAACGGCTTGCTGGATACCAAGATGCAACGGATACATGACATACGATCCGCCGGCCTGGAAGTTGGGCACGTTATTCATCGTCACGGGATTGAAGATGAAGCGACCGCATTTCAAATCGAGGCCGCTGTCATTGATGCGTACCCTGGTTTGGCAAACAGAGTTGGTGGTCAAAGCAGTGATTTCGGTGTCGCGCATGTCGAGGAATTGATCGCCACGTATGCGGCGGAGCCTTTCGAACCCGCACATCGATTGTTGCTTATCAATATCCGCAACACATATGAAGAAGGAAGCAGGAGCACGTATGATGCGGTTCGCTATGCTTGGGCTGTCGGAAAGGATGCCCGAAAAGCCCGTCGTGCCGAATTTGTTCTGGCTCATGTCCAGGGGTTAGTCAGAGGCGTCTTCAAGCCGACAAAGTGGATGGAAGCGACGAAGCAGAATTTCCCCATGTTCGAGGCTGTCCCTGGTCGGTGGGGATTCGAGGGCGAAGAGGCGGATGAGACAATCCAAAATCGATATTTGAAAAAGCGCATTCCCGACGAGTACAGGCCAAAGGGTGCAGCCAATCCGATTCGATACACTTTCAAGTAGGACCCCTTTGGAACCAAGAAGCCAGGGAGCAAAGAACATCTGCCCACCCCCAACACCTCTAAACTCGCTTTAGGAGAAATCGGAGATGGACCGCGAAGAATTCCTGAAATTTTTCGAGCAGATGCGCGAGCGCACGATGCGCCTGGTGCGCCTCTATCCGCCGGACAAACTCGAATGGAGTTGCCGCCCCGGCGACTTCACGCTCGGCGATCTCGCCCGCCACCTCGCTGCCACCGAGCGCCTCGTCTTCGCCGAGTGTGCCTGCGGCCGCCCGAGCCTTTACAAAGGCTGCGGCCGCGACATCGCCGACGGCCTCGACAACGTCATCGCCTACATGGAGCGCTTGCACGCCGAGGCCATGGAAATTTTCCGCGCCATGACCGACGAGGATTGGAACAAGAAGGGCACATCCCCGGAAGGCAAGCCGGTGACGGCGTGGCGCATGTTGCGCGCCATGCTCGAGCACGAAGCACACCACCGCGGGCAGATTTACGTGTACCTTGGAATACTCGGCGTCCCCGCGCCCTCGCTCTACGGCCTGAAAGAGCGCGACGTGGTCCGGCTTTCCGCGACTTAGTTTTGCTGCACCTTCCCGCTGGAATTTGGCTGATCGGCTTTCTGCGCCTGCGCGATTTCTTCCTTCACGCGGTCCATCATTTTGGCCATCACCTTCTGCGTGATACCCGAGGCCGCTTGCATTGCCTCCGTCGTCAGAGCCGGCAGCTCCTTGACGTACTTCTGCCCCGTGGGCGTCGAGTAGAACGCGACCATGGTATCCATGTCGCCCTTCGTGAAATGCTTCTGGTAAACAGGGATCATCGCATCGATTAGCTCATCGAGCGGCAAATCCGCAATCATGCCGTCCATCATTTTGTCCATCCGCACCTCGAAATCCGCCGGCAGGTTTTGCTGGCTTTTCAGTTGCTGGTGCACCATTTGATGCATCTGCGTTTTCATGGCTTCCATAGTGCTCTTCATCAAATCGCGTGTGTGCAGAGCGTCCAGAAATTTCTCGACATCTTCCTTGGACGCCGGAGCATCCGCGGGATTCTGCTGCGCGAAGCCCGCGGCCGCGAATGCGAGACAAAATGCCACGGTAAGTGCGATGCGTTTCATGAGTTCCCTCCTGGGCTTGGAAACAGGATACCTCACTCCGATGTATATGCTCTTGTACTGTTTCAGAAAGATTACTGCCACGCGCCAGTCCGGATTGGGGGTTGCCACGGAGCGGAATTAGGATCGCGGAGGGGTCACCGAGGGAGTGCCCCTCCGGCGATCAGGTATTGCTTACTACATGAGAAGCCCACTATCGTTCCACGCAGCCCCCGCATTTGTCTCCAGGTTGCAAAATATTTGTAAACAGAATGTCTCCTGGCCGGATGATAGCGCCGCCGAAGCCCAGTCCCTTGCAAGTGCGGCGGTTCGATGCCGCTTTGTTTTCGGTAGAAGATCCCCCTAATCCCGACACCCGTGCCGATTAGAATTCCCCGCAACTCGCACAAAACGAACGGTCGAGGATTGTTCTAGTCACGACAGACACGCCATTTCCAACGTCTCAAGTATTTTCGCCTTATGTTCGCCACTGGCAGAGTCTGCTACAATCAGCACGCGAAAGCTTCCCATGCCTGGTCCCATGAAATCGCCCGAATCCTCGCCGTCTCCCTTTCCGCTCAATGCCGAGCAGCGCGCCGCTGTCGAACACGGCGAAGGCCCGCTCCTCGTCGTCGCAGGCGCCGGCACGGGCAAGACCCGCGTCATCACCGAGCGCGTCCGCCACCTTCTCGAATCAGACCCGGCGCTGGCCGGCGAAAACATCCTTGGCCTCACATTCACGGACAAAGCCGCCGGCGAAATGCTCAGCCGCGTGCGCAAAGCCGTCGGCGAGCGCGCCGAGGGGGTTTGGCTCAGCACCTTTCACAAGTTTTGCCTCGAAAAAATTCTGCGCGTCGCGAATCCCGATCTCCAGGTTCTTGACGAGATTGACCACTGGATCCTTCTCCGGCGCCACATCGCCGAGCTCGAGCTCAAACACTTCTGGCGCCTATCCGACCCGGGCGAGTTTCTCGACGATTTCGTTAAATTTTTCTCCCGCTGCCAGGACGAGCTGATCTCGCCCGACGATTATCAGCGCTACGTGGACGACCTCCAGAAAAAATACGACGCGCGCAAGAAATCGCTCGAAGCAGATCAGCGCGTCCTCGCGGAAGAGGAACTCGCGCGCCAGCATGAACTCGCGCGAGTCTATCGCACGAGCGACCGCCTGCTGCGTGAACGCAAGCTGCTGACCTTCGGCGCGCAACTGATGCAGGCGGTCGAGCTGCTCCGCTCGGACCCGGCCCTGCTCGAAAAACTCCGCGACCAGTATCGCTACATCCTCGTGGACGAATTTCAGGACACGAATATCGCCCAGCTCGAGCTGCTCTGGCTGCTCGCGGGTGACCGCCGCAATATCGTCGCGGTCGGAGATGACGACCAGGCGATCTACCGGTTCCGCGGCGCCTCGTTCGGCAGCTTCACGATTTTCCTGAAAAGATTTTCTGGCTCGGGCGACACAAAGACCGCCGCCGGCAAATTGAAGCATCTGGTATCGCTCACGCGAAATTACCGCTCGACAAGCCGCATCCTGCGCGTTGCGGGCGAAGTGATTTCGCACAACGAGAAATCTCCTCTCCTCCCGCCAAAAAAACTGGTCACCGAAAATTCCGAGGGAGAAAAAATCCGCGTCGCCGAATTCGCCACTCCGGAGGAAGAAGCGCACTGGATCGCCTCTGAAATCGAGCGGCTTCGATCCACGGAAAATCCCTGGCGCAATTTCGCCGTCCTCTATCGCAAACACTCCCACCGCGCGCGC
>Ga0187781_10001096_pt1 | contig 20297 bp, 17 predicted proteins | sample 0715_SJ02_MP02_2_FD_132447 | JGI IMG/M metagenome (GOLD analysis project Ga0187781, IMG submission 132447) | Tropical peat soil microbial communities from peatlands in Department of Meta, Colombia - 0715_SJ02_MP02_20_MG | ecosystem: Environmental > Terrestrial > Soil > Wetlands > Peat | place... | reverse complement strand
TTCTTGTCACGGATGCCGATATTGCTGTCGTCGAGGGTCGGCTGCTCGGCGATCTGGTAGCTCGCCGTGGAGTTCTCCGGCAGCTCCTTCTCGTCGTCGCGAATGCGCCGCAGGGAGTACGCCGGGGTCTGCAGATGCGGGTTCGGCACAATGACCAGCGAGACCTTGTCCCGCGATTCGATCTGACTGAGCCATTCGCGCTTTTCGTTGATCAGATAAGTCGCCACATCCACCGGGACCTGAGCGATCACCCGGCCGGTGCGCTCCTTGCGGGCCTCCTCGCCGATCAGACGCAACAGAGCGAGGGACATCGATTCGACGCTGCGGATGGTGCCCATGCCGCTGCATCGCGGACAATGGATGTGGGTGGTCTCGCTCAGTGCGGGTCGCAGGCGCTGGCGCGACATCTCGAGCAGTCCGAAGCGCGAGAGCCTGCCCATCTGGATGCGGGCACGGTCCATCTTGACCGCCTCGCGCAGCATGTCCTCAACGGCGCGCTGATTGGCCTGTGATTCCATATCGATGAAATCGATCACGATCAGTCCGCCGATGTCGCGCAGGCGCAGCTGCCGTGCAATCTCCTCGGCGGCCTCGAGATTGGTGCTGCGGGCGGTCGCCTCGATATCCCCGCCCCGGGTGCTGCGCGCCGAGTTGATGTCGATCGCGACCAGCGCCTCGGTGTGATCGATCACGAGGCTCCCTCCCGAGGGCAGGATGACCTTGTGCGAGTACGCCGACTCGATCTGGCTCTCGATCTGATAGCGCGTGAAGAGCGGCACCGGATCTTGGTATAGCTTGAGCTTGCGCTGCGCATCCGGCGGCATGAACCGCTGCATGTACTCCTGGGCCTTTTGAAATGCCTCGGGCTGGTCGATCAGGCATTCCCCGACATCGTCCGAGAAATAATCGCGCAGCCCGCGGGTCACAGCGTCGCTCTCCTGGAATATCAGGAAAGGCGCCGGTCGGCCCTCGTTCGCCTGCACGATCGCATCCCAGGCGCTCTTCAAATTGTTGAGGTCCCATTGCAGCTCTTCGGTCGAGCGCCCGACCCCGGCGGTGCGCACGATGGCACCCATGCCATCGGGTATCTGCAGTCCACTCATGGCCTCTCGCGTCTGATCGCGATCCTCGCCCTCGATGCGGCGCGACACGCCGCCGGCGCGCGGATTGTTCGGCATCAGCACGAGAAAACGACCCGCGAGACTGATGAAGGTAGTGAGCGCGGCGCCCTTGTTACCGCGCTCCTCCTTCTCGACCTGTACGATCAGCTCCTGACCTTCCTGCAGCAGGTCCTTGATATTGAGCCGACCGCCCGGTCCGGGCTGTGAACGGAAGTACTCCTTGGAGACTTCCTTGAGGGGAAGGAAACCGTGGCGCTGCGCTCCGTAATCGACGAAGGCCGCTTCGAGACTCGGCTCGATCCGCGTGATGCGGCTCTTGTAGATATTCGATTTTTTCTGTTCCCGAGAGGGAATCTCAATCGATAAGTCGTATAGCTTCTGACCGTCGACGAGCGCGACTCGCAGTTCTTCTTCTTGAACTGCGTTGACGAGCATTCTTTTCATGTGCCTCAACTGAAGTGGTAGAGGCCGCGGAGAGCGCGAGAATACAAGCCGGTCGGGCCGCGACGGTGGTCACGGCACTGAGGAAGGAAACGCCGAACGCGAGCCATGCGAGCGGCATCAACTCAACCCAATTCTGCCAATCTGTATACGGCAAGCCCGAGGCCTTGTTCTCGGTCTAGAGACGGGAGGAGCTCCAAGCGGGGGCTCTCTGGCTCTCATCGGCCGAGCGATGGTCTGGAAATCCAGAACCAACTAATATGCGACGCCCCCAATAATGGAGCGCCGCCTGGAAACCGGTGTCAAATGTCCCACCCCACGTCGCCGTTCGGATAGGCCGTCGTCCTGCAAGGCAGGCGAGCTGACACGGTTTTGAAACACTATCACAGTAGCGGCTCCAGGGTCAATGTAATCAATATCTTAGAGTTTGAAGCGGGTAATATTCCAAAGACCATGACAGGGGCCGAACCCAAACCCTCAGATTCAAAGAGCCTTCGCAGTGCGGTGAGCCGGCACACCATCAGCGCAGGGGAAGCCGGTCAGCGGATCGACAATTTTCTCCTGCGCCACTTCAAGACGGTCCCGCGCAGTCGCATTTACCGGCTGCTGCGCAAGGGGGAGGTACGCGTCAACCGCAAACGCGTGGATGCGCAATACCGCATCGCCGCCGGCGATGAGGTGCGCCTGCCCCCGGTGCGGATCGAGGGCAGCGGCGGCCAGGCTAAGCCCTCCTCGAGCCTGCAGGCGCTGATCGAGCGGGCGGTGATCTACGAGGACAGGCATCTCTTGGTGATCGACAAGCCCGCGGGGGTTGCCGTGCACGGCGGGAGCGGCATGAGCTTCGGCGTGATCGAGGCGCTGCGCGCGTCGCGGCCACGCGAGACGCTGGAGCTCGTCCATCGTCTCGACCGCGATACGAGCGGCTGTCTGGCCGTGGCGCGAGATCGTGCCACGCTCGTGTCGCTGCACGCGCTGATTCGAAACCACGGCATGCACAAGACGTATCTGGCGCTGGTAGCGGGAAGCTGGCAGCTCGGCACCAAACGCATCGATGCGCCGCTCGCGACCGATGACCGCCGCCACGGTGAGCGGCACGTGCGCGTAGCCCCGCTCGGCAAGGACTCGGTCAGCGTATTCAAGCCGGTGCAATTTTTCGGCAAATCGGCGACTTTGATGGAAGTGGACATCTCGACGGGGCGCACCCACCAAATTCGAGTTCACGCCGCGTTCGCTGGACATCCGCTGCTCGGCGACGACAAATATGGTGATCGCGAGCGCAACGCCGAGTTCAAGCGCCTTGGGCTGAAGCGCATCTTCCTGCATGCTCAGTCCATCGCGTTCGATCAGCCCGGATCGCAGGTGCCCTTGCACCTGAGCGCGCCGCTGCCGGCGGAGCTCAAGGCGGTGCTCGATGCGCTCGCCTTGCCTAAGCGCCGGATACGGACCGCGCAGAGAACCTGAGCCGACTATGACACGCGGGCTACGGAATCTGGAACCCGACCTGACGCAGCACCGCGCACAGTCGGATCAAGGGTAGCCCGATGAGGGCGCTTGGATCGTCGCTCTCGATCGACTCGCACAAGGCGATGCCGAGGGCCTCGCTCTTGAACCCGCCCGTGCAATCCAAGGGCGACTCGCGCGCCACGTAGCGCTCGATGGTGGCCTGATCGAGCACACGGAACCTGACGCGCGTGCTCGCCACGAACTCAAATGCGCTGGCGTCGCGCTCACGCACGACTGCCACGGCCGTAAGGTAGGTGACCGTGGATCCCGAGCAGCTCCTCAGTTGCTCGATGCAGCGCGCCTGTGTGCCGGGTTTGCCAAGGATCGTCTCGCGCCGATCCGCATCGATCCGCAGCGCCGCCTGGTCGGAGCCGATGACCCAGGCATCCGGATACCGCTCCGCCACCGCGCGAGCCTTGGCGAGGGCCAGCCGGGTCACCAGCGCGAGACCGCTCTCGCCCACCCGCGAGCTCTCGTCGATGCCAGGGGCCACACAGCGAAAGGGCGCGATCACGCGCTCGAGAAGCGAGTGTCGATAGCTCGAGGTCGAGGCCAGCACGAGATCAGGCGGAGACTTCAAAAACAACGACTTGCACCTGATCCGGTTTTGACAGAGGGGGGAACCCGACCTATTATACGCGCCCCATGGCAGAGGGCTCGCCAGACCTCGTCGACTACCTGCGCCTGGCCGAGGACGCCCAAGTCATAGAGCGCGTCTACGAGCTCGCTCAACTGCCTCGATTGCAGGACGTGCTCGCGGAGCCCAAGGGCACTCTGAGCGCGCGCTTCGCATTCTGGAGGGCGCGCTCCGGCCGCGCGGGAGCGAGCGTCGCGATTCGCGCCGAGCCATGGCTCACCTGTCAGCGCTGCATGCAAGGATTTGCATTCCCGGTGCAGAGCGGCAGCGAGGTCGAGTTCGCGGCCGATGAAGAGGCGGCCGCGGCGGACACGCAGCGGGAGATCTTCCGCACCGATGGGAGGTGGGTGCGCTTGAGAGATCTTGCCGAGGAAGAGTTATTGCTGGCGTTGCCGATCATAGCGGCGTGCAGCACACCGCAGAGTTGCGCAAAGGCGCCTAGCTTCGCCGCGCAGGGCGCACAGGAGTCGGACGGAATGCGGCGCCCGTTTAGCGGTTTACAGGATTTGTTGAAGAAACCGTGACAGGACAAGAGGACCCATGGCAGTTCAAAAGAGCAGAAAAACCCCATCGAAGCGCGGCATGCATCGGTCGCATTCCGCGCTCTCCGTGCCCGCAGTGTCGATCGACGCGAAAAGCGGCGAAACACACGCGCGGCATCGCATCTCACGCGACGGCTACTATCGCGGTCGAAAGGTGCTTCAAACCAAGGCAGACGTGGAAGCCGAAGACTAGCTCCAGCGCGCCGGGCAGAGCCCCTGTCGGCGCCCGAGCCGTGTAGAGAGACCCATCGTGTCGGCGCTGCTCCATATAGCCATCGACGCCATGAGCGGCGACTGCGGGCCATCAGTTTGTGTGCCCGCAGCCCTCAGCGCGGCGCGCCAGTTCCCCGATGTGAAGTTCACCTTGGTCGGCAGACAAGCCGATCTGGAAAGCGAGCTCGCCGCAACGAGACCCGCGAACGTCGCTTGCCTCTTCGCCGCGGAAGTGGTGGAAATGGCCGATCATCCGCGCGAGGCGTTGCGGCGTAAGAAGGACTCCTCGATGCGGCGCGCGCTCGATCTGGTCAAGGCGCGGGACGCCAATGCTTGTGTGAGCGCCGGCAACACGGGCGCTCTCATGGCGATGGCGCACTTCGTCGTGAAGATGATCCCGGGAGTGGAAAGACCCGCGCTCGTCCAGTTGATCCCCTCGCGGGGGGGGCATACCTACATGCTCGATCTGGGCGCGAATGCGTCGTGTACCCCCGAGCAGCTGTGCCAGTTCGCCGTGATGGGATCGGTGTTGGCGGCGGATCTGGAGGGTGCGCACGAACGGCCACGCGTCGGATTGCTCAACATCGGCGAGGAGGAGATGAAGGGCAACGAGACCGTGCGCAGCGCGCACAATCTGATTGCTGCGAGCGGCCTCAACTACGTCGGGTTCGTCGAGGGGCACGATATCTTCTCCGACCAAGTGGACGTGGTCGTCACCGACGGCTTCACGGGCAATGTCGCCTTGAAGGCGATGGAAGGTGCGGCGCGCCTCATCAGCGAGGTGTTGCGCGAGGAGTTCACGCGCACGGCGGCGCGCAGGTTGGGAGCGCTCGCGGCTCGGGCGAGCCTCAACGCCATACGCACGCGCTTGGACCCCAGGCGATACAATGGCGCCACCATGGTCGGTCTGAACGGAATCGTGATCAAGAGCCACGGCGACGCCGACCTGTTCGGATTTCAACGCGCCATCGAGGTCGCGGTGCTGGAGGCCCGCGGCGCCGTACCGGCGAGAATCGCGCAGAGGCTGGGCGCCGCAGGCTCCTAGACCCCGAAGGATTGCCATGTATTCACGCATCGCCGGAACCGGCAGCTATCTGCCCGAGAAGATACTGACCAACGCGGACTTGGAACGGTTCGTCGACACGAGTGACGAGTGGATCCGCTCGCGAACCGGCATCGCGCGCCGCCACGTGGCCTCGGAGGGCGAGACAACGACCGATCTCGCGGAGCACGCCGCGCGCCGCGCGATGGCCGCCGCGCAAGTCACACCGGCGGATGTCGATCTCATCTGCGTCGGAACCACGACGCCCGATCTGGTGTTCCCCAATGTCGGCACGCTGCTGCAGGTTCGCTTGGGGCTGCAGAGGCCATGCCCGGCGTTCAGTTTGGAAGCGGCGTGCACGGGATTCGTGTACGCCTTGAGCGTGGCGGACAAGTTCGTTCGCCTGGGTGAGTCGAAATGCGCGCTCGTGGTCGGAGCGGAGACTCTGACGCGGATCATCGATTGGAAGGACCGGGGAACCTGCGTACTGTTTGCCGACGGCGCCGGAGCCGTGGTGCTCGAGCCCTCGGCCGAGCCGGGAATCATCAGCACCCGACTGCACTCGGACGGTCGCTACAAGGATTTGTTGATGTATCCGGACGGTGTCTCGAAGGGATTCAATCTGGTGCGCGAGGGCAAGGCCAGCGTGCAGATGAAAGGCAATGAAGTCTACAAATTCGCGGTCAACACCTTGGGTCAGCTGGTAACCGAGACCTTAAGCGCCAGCAACATCTCCAAGGCTCAACTCGACTGGCTGATTCCGCATCAGGCCAACATTCGGATCATCGAGGCGATCGCGAGGCGGCTCGAATTGCCGATGGAGCGGGTGATCGTCACCATCGGCGACCATGGCAACACCTCTGCGGCCTCGGTCCCGCTCGCGCTCGACGTCGGCGTCCGCGACGGCCGGGTACGGCGCGGCCAACTGCTTCTTCTGGAAGCCTTCGGCGGCGGGTTCACCTGGGGATCCGCGCTCATTCGCTACTGAGGCGACATGCGCGGCCGTGTGCACGGCTCGATCGGACGGGTCGCCTTGGCCGGCTTGGCTCTGCTCGGCTCGAGCGGGGGCGGGGCGCAGGCGGACGTGTTTGCGCTCGAGTCCGGCCGGGACTCGATCGGTGAGCCCGGGCAGATGCAGGCCGAGCGCGAGGATACGCTGCCCGACATCGCCCGCCGCTATCATCTCGGATTTGACGAGATCATCGCTGCCAATCCCGGAGTGGATACCTGGCTGCCGGGCGCCGGAACCCGGGTCCGCCTGCCAACGCAGCACTTGCTGCCGGCCGTGCCGCGCACCGGCATCGTGATCAATCTGCCGGACGGGCGACTGTATTATTTCCACACCGACGCGCACGGCAATCCCATCGTCGAGACCTATCCCATCAGCGTGGGCAAGATGGACTGGAAGACCCCGATCGGGCTCACCACCGTCGTGGAGAAGGCGAGGCGGCCGACGTGGTATCCACCGAAATCGGTGCGCGAGACCCACCTCAAAGACGGGGACATCCTGCCGGAATTCGTCCCCCCGGGGCCCGACAACCCGATGGGCGAATACGCGCTGCGCCTCGGGATTCCGGGCGGTGGCTACTTCATCCACGGCACCAACAAGCCAGTGGGCGTGGGCATGCAGATCACCCACGGCTGCATCCGCCTGTATCCGGAGGACATCGAGCGTCTATTCGAGGAGATCCCCGTCGGGATGCCGGTGCGCATCGTCAATCAGCGCATCAAGACCGGATGGATCGACGGCGCGCTCTATCTCGAGGTGCACCACCCCTTGGATAGCGTGAACCCAAAGGACGTCGAGGACTTGACAGCGGTCACGCGCAGCATCGTCGCCGCCACTGCGCAGCGGCGAGTCATGATCGACTGGGACACCGCGGAAAGGATCTTCGACGAAGCGGACGGTGTTGCCACCCGCATCTCGATCGACCGCCCGGTCGCGCGCGAGAGTACCCCCGGCGCTCGGCCGGCGAACTCCTTAAAGAAAAACGCCGCGGTCTGCACCGCGGCGTTCACGCGCACATAAACGCTCGGCTTACTTCGACACGGACTTCTTGAACATGCGATCGATCTTTTCGTTGATCTGCTCGATCGCAGTCGAGTTTTGCTGAGAGGTCGACAGCGCCTGATTGGCCGTGCTCTGCGCGCCGGAGGCCGCCGAGGAGGCACTTTGAGCCGCGCTCAGCGCGGCGGCGGCATCACTCTGCGCCTTGGCGGTGTCGCTCTGCAGCTTTGCGACCTGTGACTTGAGATCGTCGATCTGCGCCTGAATCGGCTTCAGGTCAGTGCACCCTGCGAAAGCGATTACGCAGGCTGCGGCGACCGAGGCCTTGAGTGTCGTCGAAAATGTCATAGCTAGTCCCCTAGGGTTGTTACTTCATTCGTTGCGGAACATCCTAAAGTGTGCGCGTGCACCAGGGCCCAGTCGCTAGGTCGGGCTCTATGCGTTGCAACACAGTCGTACATAAAGCCAAATTCGCGCCGCGATTGCAACTGAAAAGGTTGTTATGTCGGCAGATAACGACGAATTCTACCCCGGTTTTCTCGCGCATATTAAATCGCCGTAAGAAAAGAAATCGAGAACTCATTGATGCATGTAAGTTTTACAGCCCGCTCGAGGCTCCTCTGCAGGCGGCATCTGCGGGCATCTGCGTATGAGCGGGCCGCGCAGGGCGCGCGGGCGAATTCTTCGCTGTCGCTGGCGCGAGCGAAACGTTCAAGCGCCGAGCGAAATCTTCAAGAGCTCCGTGACTGCTCGATGCGCCTGGTTGATGGCCGAGTCGGTATAGGCAGCGCCGCCAAGGTCGCATTGCCGTCCGGAAAATGCAGCTTGAAGGACCCGCCGGTATCTGCGTAACCGGCGGGCGTATAGCCCATGCGAGCAATGGAGCCCTTGGCGAGATGCATGCCCTGAAATCCCGGGGCCCCGAGACCCCAGCAATCGAGCGCGGATACCGCATCGGCTCCGACGCCCCATTCGCTCATCGTCATGGCGCGATAGAGCTTCAGCACCTCGGAGTCGGCGCGCACGACCTCGCGCAGGAACGCCTCGTAACTCATGCGCGACAAGCGCTGCTTCTTCTCGTCGGAGGAAAGGCCCGGCATGTAGTCGATCGAGCCGGCGGTCAGATCGGCGATTTGCCGCCGAGCGCGCTCGGACAGGGGCGCCTCGCCGAGTGAGCGTGCCTCCATCGTCGTCTCGATGTCCGCTCCGACCACGAGCTTGTCGGCGCCGAAGGTCTCACGATCGAAGAAAACCGCGGCTTGAGCCCGAGATGATCGTAGAAGCTCAAGTGCTGGGTGGTTCTTGCAAGGTGTTCGACGTCGATCCCCAGGGTTCTCAATAAACCATCCGCGACGGGTCCGTAGGGGCGCGGGCTGTCGATCTCTAATGTGCCGCCGTTCATCAAATGAAGGTGCCCATCCAGATTGAACTCGTTGCGCTTGGCGTGGCCGCCGAAATCATCGTGGTTATCGAGAATGAGAATGCGGCGATCGGCCGCAGTCTGGGCGCGGTAGAAGTGCGCGGCGGCGAGTCCGCTGATCCCGGCACCCACGACGACGAGATCGTATTGCTCACCGGTATCGGTCGCCTGCGCCAAAGGCTCCCCGTCGCGCAGCGCATGGGCCGCCTCGAAGGAGCCGGGATGACTGCCGCGAAGCCCGGTGAGAGCCGAGCCGGGGGGGGTAGTAACCCAGGCATTTTGGGCCTCCTCAGGGGTGGATGAAGAGGCGGCGGCGAGGAGAGAGCGGGAGGAGGCCCACGTGGCGCTTCCGAAAGCGATGCCGTTCAGGAAATCGCGTCGGGTGATGGGGCAGTGCATTCCAAGTGCGCGGTCTTTGTCTTTTTGCATGATTTTCTTCGAGTTTTAGGCTTCGAAAGCTCTTTGGAGAACTTGCCCTAACTCCCCTTGTCAGCTTCGGGAAACTGTATATAATGACAGTGTCTACATATACAGGTGCTTTATGACCGACCTCACGCCTCGGCAGACTCAAATTCTCCGACTCATTCAATCCTCGATTGCTGAGAACGGAATGCCACCCACTCGAGCGGAAATCGCGCGCACCCTCGGTTTCAAGTCTCCCAATGCGGCCGAGGAGCATTTGCGCGCTCTGCAACGCAAGGGAGTCATCGATCTGATTCCCGGCGCTTCGCGCGGCATTCAGCTCAAAGATATTCTGCGGGAACAATTGGGATTGCCGCTCGTCGGCCGAGTCGCTGCGGGCCGCCCGATCCTGGCCGAGGAGCATATCGAAAGGCGTTACCAGATCGATCCTCAATTGTTCCAACCGCAGCCGCACTACCTGTTGAAAGTGCAGGGCATGAGTATGAAAAACGCCGGCATTCTGCATGGAGATCTGGTCGCCGTGCACCGCACGCCCGAAGTACGCAATCGTCAAATCGTCGTCGCGCGATTGGAGAACGAAGTCACCGTCAAACGCTATCGGCAGGAAGGCTCGATTGTGTGGCTGCTGCCCGAAAATGCCGATTTCGAACCCATTCGCGTCGATCTGAGAACCGAGCCCCTGATGATCGAAGGAGTGGTGGTCGGGGTACTTCGTCGCGGTAAAGACGTGGATGCCGCGTGAGGCGTCCGCGCTTGCGGATTTGCTGGCCGATGCACGGATCTGGAAATTAAAAGACGTCTCGGCTGCTGCGTCGCGTACAGTTTGGTCGACCGGTCGAAGCGGGCTCGATGCTCGCTTGCCGGGCGGCGGATGGCCGGCCGCATCGCTCGTCGAGGTGCTGCTCGATGCGGCCGGTCTTGCGGCCGGCTTGGGTGAGGTACAACTTTTTTTGCCCGCTTTGGCGCAAGGCCAGCGCCAGGGCGACGGCGAGCCTCGATGGCTGGTCTGGATTGCGCCGCCTCATGAACCCTTCGCACCGGCTTTGGCGCAGCAGGGAATTGAATTGGGCCGCTTCTTGGTGGTGCGGCCCGCCACGGCCACCGAAGCGCTGTGGGCGGCCGAGCAGGCGCTGGGATCGGGGGTGTGTGCGGCGGTGCTCTTGTGGCTGAAAGGGAGCGATGAGCGCTGGCTGCGGCGCTTGAAGCTCGCAGCCGAGGCGGGCGGCGCGCTCGCCGTGCTGTTTCGCCCCGAGCGGCATCGGTTCGAGTCTTCACCCGCCACGTTGCGTTTATTGTTGACCCGAGGCCGCGAGGAGCCGCTTCTAGAGATCCTCAAAGTGCAAGGCGGCCGCCCCGGGCCTGTCGAGTCCGAAGTCCCGCGAGCGGATCTCGCATCATGAAATCGCGCCCCCGCGCTGTCACGGCGGATTTATTCGCCGCCGCTTCGGCTCCCGCCGCGGCCGATCCGGCGCCGCTTCAGACACTCGTTGTTCCACCGCCGGCCGCCGTTGCGCCGGCCACGAGCCGCGCGCCTGTGCGCACGAAACATCTGTGGTACGCGGCCGTGTTTCCGCAGCTCGACCAGGAGTCTGCTGCCTCAAACGCGGAGGGACGAGCGGCCGTGCTGCGACGTCTGAGTCTTCATGCGCAGCAATTCACCTCGCTGGTCAGTATCGAAATGCCGAACTCCTTGCTCCTCGAGATTGGAGGGAGCATCAAGCTGTTCGGCTCACTCGAGGCGTTGCATGCCGACATCGATGCCGAGTGGAGTCGTCTGAAGCACGATACCTCGAGTGCTACGGCACCCTCGGCGCTGGCGGCGCTGTGGTTCGCGCGCGCCGGCAAACGAGTGCTCATCGAAGATCCCGGTTCGCTCGCGAGCAAGCTCGCAGATCTGCCCCTCGCGTGCACCTCCTGGGACCTCGAGCGCTTGCAGACCTTGCACGCCATGGGCGTGACCCGGGTCGGTGAATTGCTGCGACTGCCGCGCGCCGGCTTGGCGCGACGTTTCGGCCCCGCCGCCGTGCTCGATCTGGACCTCGCTCTGGCGCGGCAGGCGGCGCCGCGCCGAGCATTCGTGCCGCGCGAGCGGTTTCGCGAGCGCTGTGATTTCGAGACCGAAGTCGAGACCGTCGCGTATCTCGAGAAGACACTCGAGCCTTTGGTCGAACGCTGCGCCCGGTTTTTACGCGAACGCCAGGCCGGCGTGCAGGCCTTGGAGCTACGGCTCGAGCACCGCACGCACCCCCTTACCCGAGTGCATCTCGGGCTGGCGAGCACCACGAGCGAGCAGCGACGTTTTCAGGACGTGCTTGCTCAGCAATTGTCCCGGCTCGAGCTGGCGGCACCGATCCGGCGCATGACGCTCTTATCGGGTCCTCTACAGCCGCTTCCGGCCGGCTCGCTCGATGCCTTCGCTCATCTGGGAGGCGCCGGCGGGCGGGATACGGCGCCGCAATTGGTCGAGCGCTTGCGCGCGCGACTCGGCGAACAAGCGGTTTATGGGATCTGTCCGGTGCCGGAGCACCGTCCCGAGGCAGCCTGGCGACGCGTGCATGAGCTCTCGTGGTGTGCGAGCCCTCGGGGACGGGATGCGAGCTCGCGCGTACGCGGGGGATCCCCGACGATCGATCAGGATCTGGCGCGGCCGGTGTGGTTGCTGGATGAGCCCACGAAGCTCCGCGACTCGGACGTGCGCCGATGGCGACAGGGGGAGATGATCTTCGAGGAAGGTCCCGAGCGGATCGAGAGCGGGTGGTGGGACGGTAGGGACGTGGCACGCGATTACTACATCGCGCGGCGCTCGGGCGGCGCACGGCTCTGGATTTTTCAGGAACGGCAGTCCAAGTGCTGGTACTTGCACGGCGTATTCGCTTGAGATCCGGGAATTTTCGTGTACGCCGAACTCCATGCCTTGAGCAATTTCTCGTTCTTGCGCGGAGCCTCGCACCCCGAAGAACTCATCACCCAAGCCAAATCCTCGGGTTATCGCGCGCTCGCAATCACCGATGAATGCTCGCTCGCAGGCGTGGTGCGCGCGCACCTCGCTGCCAAGCAGTGCGAGCTCAAGCTGATCGTCGGCGCGGAGCTCAAGTGCACCGATCAGCTCAAGCTCGTTGCACTCGCCGCCGACCGCTCGAGCTACGGAGCGCTCTGCCGCCTGATCAGCCACGCCCGTCGCGCCGGCGATAAAGGCAGCTATCGGCTCGAGCGCAAGGATCTCGAGAACGCACTCGAGGGGTGCCTCCTCATTTGGCTGCCGCGGACCGGAAGGAGGCCACTGCCGCAACACCTCGCGGACGGCCGCTGGCTCAAGGAGCGTTTCGCCGGCCGTCTGTGGATCGGCGTCGAGCTCCTGACCGGCGGCTTCGATACACGCCGCGCGGAGCTTTTGGAGAGGCTGGGGGAAAGGCTCGATGTGCCGCGAGTCGCCGCCGGCGACGTGCACATGCATCGCGGGAGCCGACGCGCGTTGCAAGATGTGCTGACGGCGATTCGCCTGAAGATCCCGTTGAGCGAGGCGGGAGTTCAAGTATTTCCGAACGGCGAGCGTCACTTGAGACCCCTGAGGCGTCTTCAGGCGCTCTATCCCGCCCCGCTTCTCGAGCAAACGCTGAAGATCGCCGAGCGCTGCACCTTCAGCCTCGATGAGCTGCGCTACGAATATCCCGAGGAGATCGTGCCCGCGGGCGAAACGCCCACGAGTTATCTGCGCATCCTCACCGAACGCGGTTGTGCGAGGCGCTGGCCGGCAGGAGCGCCCCCGGCCGTGCGCCAGGGGATCGAGCACGAGCTGCGCCTGATCGCCGAGCTCAAGTTCGAGCCGTTCTTTCTCACCGTGCACGATGTCGTTCAGTTCGCTCGCTCGCAGAAAATCCTCTGTCAGGGTCGAGGCTCGGCGGCCAACTCCATGGTCTGTTACTGCCTCGAGATCACGGAAGTCGATCCTTCGCGCATGTCGATGCTGTTCGAGCGCTTCGTCTCAAAAGAGCGCAACGAGCCGCCGGACATCGATGTGGATTTCGAGCATGAGCGGCGCGAAGAGGTGATCCAATATATTTACCGCAAATACGGTCGCGAGCGCGCGGCGCTCGCGGCGACCGTCATCTGCTATCGCCCGCGCAGCGCCCTGAGGGACGTCGGCAAAGCCCTGGGGTACGAGCTCGCGGAGGTCGACCGGCTGGCGCGCGGCATCGAATGGTGGGATGGCCCGCACATCGATCCCGAACGCATTCGCGCTTCGGGGTTCGATCCGCTCGATCAACGGACGCAGCGGCTCATCGCGCTCACCTCGCAAATCCTGGGATTCCCGCGCCATCTCTCGCAGCACGTGGGCGGCTTCGTGATTGCGCGCGGCCGCTTAGATGAGCTCGTGCCCATCGAGAATGCCGCGATGCCCGAACGCACCGTGATCGAGTGGGACAAGGACGATCTGGACGCTCTGGGATTGCTCAAGGTGGACGTGCTCGGGCTCGGAATGCTCTCCGCGATACGTCGTGCGTTCGGTTTGATCAACGAGCTGGGCGGCACACCCAAGGTGGCGGGCGAGCTCAACCTCGCGACCGTGCCGAGCGAGGATGACTCCGTCTACGACATGATTTGCCGCGCTGACACGGTGGGCGTCTTTCAAATCGAATCACGGGCTCAGATGGCGATGCTGCCGCGCCTCAAGCCGCGCAATTTCTATGACCTCGTCATCGAAGTGGCGATCGTGAGGCCCGGACCCATTCAGGGCGAGATGGTCCATCCGTATCTGCGCCGCCGGAGCGGCGAGGAGCCAGTGAGTTATCCGAGCAAGGCCGTCGAGTCGGTGCTCAAGCGCACTCTCGGGGTGCCCATCTTCCAGGAGCAGGTCATGCAGCTCGCCATCGTCGCGGCCGGCTTCTCGGCGGGGCAGGCCGTCCGATTGCGCCGCGCCATGGCGGCTTGGAAGCGCAAGGGAGGGCTCGGGCCTTTTCAGCGCCAATTGATCGACGGCATGCGCGAGCGCGGCTATGCGGAGAGCTTCGCCCAGCAGATATTCAATCAGATCCTGGGATTCGGCGAGTACGGTTTCCCGGAATGCGTCGTCGGCGAGACCCGCGTCGTGGATGCCGATACCGGGCAATGGGCGACGATCGAGAGCCTCGCGCGAAGCGAGGCGCATCTCGAGAACACCTTGGCATGCGATGAGCAGCTCCGACTGCGCGCGCGCAAGGTGCTGCGCGTCATCCGCAGCGGCGTGAAACCCGTATTGCGATTGCGTACGGCGCTGGGTCACGAGATTGGCGCGACGGCCGAGCATCCCTTCATGACCCTATCGGGATGGCGCCAGCTAGGGCAACTCAGCGTTGGCGATCATGTCGCGACGGCACGTTTGCCGCCGGCGCTCGGCCTAGGCTCGCCGGCCCTTTTGCGCTTATCTCAATCGGATGTCTACTGGGACCGAATTGTGAAGATCGAACCGGTCGGAGATCGTGAGACCTATGATCTGAAGATCGAGGGAGATCACAACTTCGTAGCCAATCACTTCGTCGTGCACAATTCGCACGCCGCCAGCTTCGCTCTGCTCGTCTACACCTCGGCCTGGATCAAGCGCTATGAGCCTGCGGCATTCTGCGCGGCCCTCATCAACAGCCAGCCGATGGGCTTTTACGCGCCCGCTCAACTGGTGCGCGATGCGCGCGCGCACGGTGTCGAAGTGCGTCCGGTGTCGGTGGCGGCGAGCGATTGGGATTGCACGCTCGAGCGGCGCGACGATGGGTGCAAGGCGCTGCGCCTGGGGTTGCGGCTGGTGAAGCGCTTATCGCGGGAGGGCGCAGCTCGGCTGCACGAGGCGCGCAGGGTGCGCCCCTTGGCCGACATTGCCGATCTTGCCGAGCGCGCGGCGCTCGACCGGCGCGATCTCGAGGCGCTCGCCGCGAGCGGGGCTCTCGCGGAGCTCGCCGGACACCGCCATCGGGCGGTGTGGCAGGTGAGCGGCGTGGAACCTGCGCTCCCCTTGCTGCCCGCGGAGACCGGGGTGCCTGAGGGCACGCCGCTCCTGCGCGCGCCGCGCGAAAGCCACGACATCGTCGCCGACTATGTAAGCTTGGGATTGACGCTGCGGCGCCACCCACTCGCGCTCCTTCGTGCCAAGCTCGCAAAGCGCGGTATCACGACCACGCAGAAGCTTTGGGAGCTACCCGACGGCCGCTGGGTCACGACCGCGGGCTTGGTCATCACGCGCCAAAGGCCCTCGAGCGCGAGCGGCGTGACCTTCGTCACCCTGGAAGACGAAACCGGCCACGTGAATCTCATCGTCTGGAAACGCGTGGCGGACGAGCAACGCGCGGCCTTGCTCGAATCGCGATTGCTCGAGGTGCGTGGCCAAGTGCAGCGTCAGGGTGAGGTGCTGCACGTGATCGTGCAGCGCCTCACCAATCTGTCGGCGCTCCTCGGGGATCTCATGGTCGAATCGCGCGATTTCAGGTAGCGCTCGCGGCAGCGCGCGCGCGCCCGCTCACCCGCGGCGCCGCACCGGAGGTCGCCCCGGCGCAGGCCATCCGCGGCGGGTGAAAACTCGATCAGCTACCCTCGAAGCCGGTGAGCACGTTGACCGTGTTCACGCCCACCTCGGCGACCGCGTAGCCGCCCTCGAATACGAACAGCGTCGGCAGCTTCAACGCGCCGATCATGCGCCCGTAGGCCGTGAAGTCCTCCGACTCGAGCTTGAAGAAGCTGATCGGGTCGCCCGCAAAGGTGTCGACTCCCAGCGAGACGACCAGCGCATCGGCGCCGAAGCGGCGGATCCGGCCGAGCGCACCGCTCAACGCGTCGGACCAACTCGAGAATCCTGTCCCCGGGGGAAGCGGTATGTTCAGCGTGTAGCCGGCACCCGCGCCCGTGCCCGTCTCGTCCGCGAACCCAGCAAAGTAAGGAAACGCTTCGGCAGGATCCCCGTGCAACGACAGATACAGCACGTCTGCGCGATCGTAGAAAATGTCCTGGGTGCCGTTGCCGTGATGAAAGTCGACGTCGAGGATCGCGACGCGCACCGCGCCCTGATCGCGCAGGAATTGAGCCGCAATAGCGGCGTTGTTCAAAAAGCAGTACCCGCCGTACAGATCGCGCGCCGCATGATGTCCCGGAGGCCGGCACAATGCGAATGCCGCGCGCGCACCCTTCTGCAGGTATCCGGCCGCCGTGACCGCCACATCCGCGGCCGCCCGGGCGGCCTCCCAGGTGCCCGCGCTGATCGAGGTCTCGCCCGCCATGGCGTAAAACCCAAGCCGGCCGCTGATCGAGCTCGGGCAGCGCTGGGCCATGCGACGGGCGGGCCAGCAGTCGGGGATTGCCTCGCCGCGATTTCCGGCGGCAACCCAATCGGCCCAGGCACTCTGCAGAAATGTGACGAACTTCTCATCGTGGATCTTGAGTATCGCGGCCATGCCGAGGCGCGAGGGAGCCGCCACCTCGCCGAGTCCGACGGCTCGCACCCGCTCGAGCACGATCTCGGCGCGCTTGGGGCACTCGTGCGGGGGCACGAGCTGCCCGCCGTACAGCTCGGTTCGGGCATTGCGCAGCTCGTGATCCTGAGAAAAAACGGTGATCATGGCTTATCTCCGGGTGCGAGCGCGGCCGCGGCAGATGCAGGCCGCTCAGGCGGGACGGGTTCCAAAGCAATGATGCGCTGCACGTGGCGGGTGTCGCGCCACCGCCTCGTCAGCGCGTTTTCCTTTTCTTGCGACCGGCTGCCTTCTCGGACTCCAGTCCGTCCTCGTCCGGATCATCGATCTCGTAATCGTCGAAGTCGCTCAGGAGCTCGGCGGTGCGCCGCTCCTCCATGACCCGCTCGAGCCGCCGCCACGCCGGCTCGGCGCCCTTCGGCGCCCGCCGGCGCTGCGAGTCGACGTCGCGCATGATGTGATCCACGTCAACATCGTCGACGGGAGCGGTGTCCTCCCCATCTTCTTCCTCGAATTCGTCCGACTCGGGTTTCTCGCTCATGCTGCTAAAGCGTCACGTAGAGCCTGGGCATCGACCACGCGCGGGTTATAAACGGAAAGTCGCCCGAGACGCAATACCCTGGCGCACAGTGCGCTATTTGACGAGATCGTTGAGCTGAAAAATCGGCAGGAGCAGCGCAATCACGATGAACATCACGATTGCGCCCATGAATACCACCATGAACGGACCCAATAGATTGGTGAGGGTGGAGAGCAGTCCGTCCATTTCCCGCTCTTGATTGCTTGCCGCGCGCTCGAGCATCTTCTCGAGCTCGCCGCTCGACTCCCCGCTCGAGATCAGGTGAATCATCATCGGAGGGAAGAGCTTGCGCACCGCCAACGACTTGCCGATGGCCGCCCCCTCGCGCACGCGTAGCGCCGCCTCCTCGACGGCCTGCTTCATGGGAAGGTTGTTGACCACCTCCGCCGAAATGCGCAAGGCCTCCAGCACGGGCACCGCGCTTGCCGTCAAGATGCTGAAAGTGCGGGAAAATCGCGCGGTATTGAGTCCGCGAATGAGCTTGCCGGCGAGCGGCACGCGCAGCAGGAACCGATCGAAGGAGAGCCGCGCCTCGGGCGCCTTCAGCCAGCGCGAAAAGCCCCACACGGCGGCCGAAATCAGGATCAGGCCGTAGAACCAGTAGTGGCGGATGAGATCGCTCATGGCGATGAGAAAGCGCGTGGCGGTCGGCAGCTCCTGATGACCGGACTCGAATACCGCGACCACCTGCGGTACCACGTAGGCCAATAGAAAGGACACGATGGCGAAGGAGAGCACCAGGAGCACGATCGGGTAAACCATGGCATTGCTCACTTGCTGCCCCATGGCCTGGCGCGATTCGGTGTAGTCCGCCAGCCGCTCGAGCACCGAATCGAGCTTGCCGGATTGCTCGCCGGCGGAGACCGTCGCCCGATAGATCTCGGGGAAGGCCTGCGGAAAATCGCGCAGCCCTTCCGCCAGGGGGTGGCCCTCGACCACCTTGCTGCGCACGCCGAGCACGATCCTCTGCACACGCGGCTTCTCGGTTTGCTCGGCCACCGCCTGGAGCGATTCCTCGAGCGGAAGACCGGAGCGCAGGAGCGTGGCGAGCTGGCGTGTGAGCAGCGCGAGGTCCAAGGTCGATAGACCGCGCCGCATGAGGACTCGGGCACGGTTCTGCTTCTGCTCGCGCTGGGCCGCTTCCTGGATGTCGAGCGGCAGCAGCTGCTTGTCGCGCAGGAGCTGGCGGACGTGCTTCGGGGTGTCCCCTTCGATGAGCCCCTTGCGCTCGCGTCCCTGAGGGTCGAGCGCGACGTATTCGAAAGCACCCACGGTCTAGTCCTCGCGCGTGACGCGCAGCACCTCTTCCAGCGTAGTCTCGCCGACCATGACCTTTCTGCGACCATCGTCGCGGATTCCCGGGCTTGAGGTGCGCGCATAGCGCTCTAGCTCCTGCTCCGAGGCCCCGTCGTGAATCATCGTGCGCATGTGATCGTCGACGGCGATGAGCTCGTAGATGCCCGTGCGCCCGCGGTAGCCATTGCCCGGCTCGGTGCTCGGGCGGTAGAGGATCACGGGCTCTCCTCCGGGCGGCAGATTCAGCAATCGCCGCTCGTATTCGCCGGCCGCGAAGGGCTCCTTGGTCGCCGGATTCAACACGCGCACGAGCCGTTGCGCGAGCACTCCGATGAGGCTCGAGGAGAGCAGGAACGGCTCGATCCCCATGTCCCGAAGACGGGTCACCGCACCGACGGCGGTATTCGTGTGCAGGGTGGACAGAACGAGGTGTCCGGTCAAGCTCGCCTGGACCGCAATCTGCGCCGTCTCCAAGTCGCGAATCTCGCCGACCATGACCACGTCGGGGTCTTGCCGCAGGATCGCCCGAAGACCGCGTGCGAAGGTCATCTCCACCTTGGTATTGACTTGGGTTTGACCGATCCCGTCGATGTAGTACTCGATCGGGTCCTCGACCGTCATGACGTTGCGAGTGTTGTCGTTGATGCGCTCGAGCGAGGCGTAGAGTGTCGTGGTCTTTCCGCTTCCGGTGGGGCCGGTGACCAGGATGATGCCGTGGGGCTTGTGGATGATGTCATCCATCGTCTCCTGCGTGCGCGGGTCCATCCCCAAGGAGGTCAACTCGATTCGGCCGGCCTGCTTGTCGAGCAAACGCAGTACCACCCGCTCGCCGTGCCCGGATGGGAGCGTCGACACGCGCACATCGACCGCACGGCCGGCGATGCGCAACGAGATTCTGCCGTCCTGGGGCAGGCGGCGCTCGGCGATATCGAGCTTGGACATGACCTTGATGCGCGAGACGACGAGCGGCGCCACGGCGCGTTTGGTCTGCAGCACCTCGCGCAGCACTCCATCGACGCGGAAGCGAATGACGAGGCGGTTCTCGTAGGGCTCGATGTGGATATCCGAGGCGTTCTCCTTCACCGCCTGCGTCAACAGGGCGTTGATCAAGCGAATGATGGGCGCCTCGTCGTCGCTCTCGAGCAGGTCCGAGGACTCGGGAATGTCGTCGGCCAGGTGAGCGAGATCGGTATTGTCGTCGAGGCCTTCCAGCATCTGCATCGCAGCGCCGGACCCCGCTTCGTAGGCGATGCGCAGGAGCGAATCGAACACATCGACCGAGACGCGCTCGAGCTTCAGCGGCACGCCGACAAACCGTCTCACTTCGGCCAGCGCCTGCGGCGTGACGCCGGGGCGGCACACGGTGTCGGCGACTTGCCCGTCGATCCCGCGCACCAACACACCGTGGCGCTTGGCGAAGGGAAACGAGAGTTTCCGTGGTGATTCGTCGAGCTCGGCGCTCATTGGGGCGAGAGCGGTTGTGGGCCAACAGGCTGCGGCGCGGGCGCAGGTTGCGGTGCCGGGGCCGGCTGGGAGAGCGGGGGCGCCGGTTGCGCGGCAGGGGCCGGTTGCGACAGGGGCGGCGCGGGCTGCGGCGCGGGCGCCGGTTGATAGCTCGGCGGCGCGGGCTGCGCGGCCGGCGCG
>Ga0187781_10001095_pt1 | contig 20306 bp, 15 predicted proteins | sample 0715_SJ02_MP02_2_FD_132447 | JGI IMG/M metagenome (GOLD analysis project Ga0187781, IMG submission 132447) | Tropical peat soil microbial communities from peatlands in Department of Meta, Colombia - 0715_SJ02_MP02_20_MG | ecosystem: Environmental > Terrestrial > Soil > Wetlands > Peat | place... | reverse complement strand
GGCGTCACGCTATTGATCGATGCCATGAGCTACCAGTATCTGGTGGGCGCGGAAATCGATTACAAGGAAGACATCGAGGGCGCGCAATTTGTCATCCGCAATCCCAACGCCACCACGACCTGCGGCTGCGGATCTTCTTTTTCGGCCTAATTTTGCTCAACCCCAGGCGCTACTTGGGGTAGCGCGCGCCAAGAATTCGGGGCGCGCGTGCGCCGGTGACGGCTGACAGGTTGCTGGCTCGTCCGAGCAGGTGTTCGCGGGCGAGCCACGCAAAGGCGAGGGATTCGACATGATCGGGGGCGATGCCCAGCGTCGCACAGCTTGCCACGGGCACCGGCGAGCATTCCTCGGCGAGCATTCGCATTAGGCACTCGTTAAAGGCGCCGCCGCCGCATACGACCAGTTCCTGGGCCTTGGGCCAGTAGCGCTGCATCGATTGCGCGATCGTCAGCGCCGTCAGACGCGTGAGGCTTGCTTGCACGTCACGCGGGTTGATGCTTCCCGCCGGGTCGTAGTGATCCAATTTGCGATCGAGCCACTGGGCGTTGAAAAGCTTTGCTCCCGTGCTCTTGGGCGGTTGGCGCTGAAAGTACGGTTCGTCCAGCAGTGCATTTAGTAAACCCGCCTGCGATTGTCCTTGTGCGGCCCACTGCCCGCCTTGATCGAAGCGCTCGCCGCGATGTCGCCCCACCCAAAGATCGAGCAGGACGTTGCCCGGCCCGCAATCAAAGCCGATGATGGCCGCATCGCTGGCCATTGCGGGCAAACCCGTCAGATTGGCGATTCCGCCGATATTGACGACGGCACGGGCAAAGGGTGCGCGAAACACCGCCGCATGAAATCCTGGCACCAGGGGAGCGCCCTGACCGCCAGCGGCCACATCGCGGCTGCGAAAGTCGGCAATGACATCAATGCCCGTGAGCTCGGCAACCGTGGCGGGGGCGTTGAGTTGGATCGTATAGCCGGCTTCGGGTTGGTGGCGCACCGTTTGCCCGTGAATGCCGGCGGCACATACTTGCTCTGGTTCGACGCTGCAACGGTGCAGCAGCTCGCTGATGGCCAGCGCATAGGTTCGGCCCAGGTGCTGCGCGGCGACGGCCGAGCGATGCAACTCGTCCTTGCCGGAGGTTTGTAGCGCGGTGAGCACCGCGCGCAGCTCCGGCGCGAAATCACGCCGCAGATGACCGACCAGGCGAACCGCTCCATTGGAGAGGTCTGCCAAGACAACGTCGATGCCATCCAGGCTGGTACCGGACATGATGCCGATGTACAGCTCGGGCGTATCGGCGGTGGACATCCTCACCTCGTTTGGCGTTGGTTGGGGCGAGCCGGCTACAACCGAGCCGGATCAGACAGGAGTTTGCACTAAAATTGCCCATGCGCCTCGCCGCCGAACTTGCCGCAAATCCGGATCCAGCCGCAATCGAGCATGCGCTGGCCATCGTCAAGCGCGGCTGCCATGAGCTGCTCGTGGAGAGCGAATTTATCGAGAAGCTGCGTCGCTCGCAGCTGCAGGCAACGCCCTTGCGGTGCAAGCTGGGACTTGACCCCACGGCACCGGACATTCACCTGGGCCACACCGTGGTGCTGAACAAGCTGCGACAGCTGCAGCAGTTAGGTCACACCGTTATCTTTTTGATCGGTGACTTCACCTCGATGATCGGCGATCCATCCGGCCGCAACGCGACCCGTCCGCCGTTATCGCCCGAGCAGATTCGTGCCAATGCGGCGACGTACTTCGAACAAGCATCGTTGGTGCTCGACCGCGAACGCACCGAGATTCGCTACAACTCCGAGTGGAGCCAACCGTTGGGCGCCGACGGCATGATCCGCCTGGCGTCCCGATATACGCTCGCGCGCATGCTCGAGCGCGAAGACTTCAGCACACGCTACGACGCTGGCCAACCGATCGCAATGCATGAGCTGCTTTACCCGTTGATGCAGGGCTACGACTCCGTGGCGCTGCGCGCCGATTTGGAGCTTGGCGGCACCGACCAAAAATTTAACCTTCTGGTTGGCCGCGAACTGCAAAAGCACTATGGCCAGGAGTCGCAATGCGTGCTGACCATGCCCCTGCTCGAAGGCCTGGACGGGGTGGAAAAGATGTCCAAGTCCAAGGGCAATTATGTCGGCATCAGTGAGCCCCCCGAGGCGATGTTCGGCAAACTGATGTCGATCTCCGACGTGCTCATGTGGCGCTACTACGAGCTGCTGTCTTCGCGCACATTGGAGGAGATTGCCCAACTGCGCCGCGAGACCGAAAATGGGCGCAATCCGCGCGACGCCAAGGTGGCACTGGCCCAGGAGATCGTCTCGCGGTATCACTCAGCAAAAGCCGCCGAGCGCGCATTGGAGGATTTTGAGGCGCGTTTTCGCCGCGGGGCTGCGCCGCAGCAGATGCCCCATGTGCGCCTGGCGGCAGCGGCGGGTGGCGCGCTCGCAATCGGCGCAGTTCTGAAGCAATCGGGACTTGTGCCTTCCACGAGCGAGGCATTGCGCAGCATCGAGCAAGGCGCGGTGCGCATCGACGGGCAGCGCATCGCAGATCGCGCGCTGCAACTGCGCAACGGCACCTACGTGCTGCAGATCGGCAAGCGTCGCTGGGCGCGGGTTACCGTGTACTGAAGGCGTGCGGCGATCGTGTGCAGTGCCCTAGCTACGCTGCTGCTGATCCGGCACGGCGAGACGCAATGGAATGCACAGGCGCGCATCCAGGGACACCGCGATATTGCCTTGTCCGAGCGCGGAGTGCGTCAGGCGCACCGGTTGGCCCGGTTTCTCGCCGCGCAGGCCATCGATGCGGTTTACGCAAGCGATTTGGTGCGCGCCAGCCAGACCGCGCAGCCGCTTGCGGATGCACTGGGTCTGGCCATGCGCCTGGATGCGCGACTGCGCGAGCGCGGTTTTGGATTGTTCGAGGGATCGACCTATGAGGAGGCGCAGGCCAATTGGCCCACCGAATATGCGGTCTGGCGCCGGCGCGATCCGGCGCATGCGCTGCCGGGCGGTGAGTCCTACTTGGCAGCGCGCGCGCGAGTGCTGCAGTGCCTCGATGAAATTGCCCGCGGGCACGCCGGCGAAACTGTCGCGGTGGTAACGCATGGCGGAGTACTGGACATTGTGTACCGTACTGCGTACGGCATACCTTGGGAGACGCCGCGCTCGCACCTGCTGCCAAATGCCAGCATCAACCGGGTTTTTGCTCGTCCTCCCGGCCCGGCCTTGACCGTGCATTCCTGGGCCGAGCACCAGCACCTGGACGAGTCTGTCGACGAGTTGTCCTGAGCGCCGCGGCAGGCATCGGGCAGCAGCCTGCGCTGGCATAATCCCTCGCGCGCAGGCGCTGCCGGCGGCCATAGCCGAGACCCAGAAGTTTGTCGTCCCGCAGTGCGTTTGCTCCGCAACGGCGCCACGGCAATTGCGCCGAATCTTCCATTGTGAGGTGTGCAGCATGTTCGACCGTTCCCAGACCCTTGAGCGCACGGATCCCGAGTTGTGGGCTGCAATTTGCGCCGAAAACCGCCGGCAGGAGGAGCACATCGAGCTAATTGCCTCCGAGAATTACACAAGCCACGCCGTGATGCAGGCGCAAGGCTCGCAGCTGACCAATAAGTACGCCGAAGGCTACCCAGGCCGGCGCTATTACGGCGGCTGCGAATATGTCGATGTGGCAGAGCAGCTCGCGCTTGATCGCGTCAAAGCGCTCTTTGGAGCGCAGGCCGCCAATGTCCAGCCCAATTCGGGCTCGCAGGCCAATCAGGCCGCGTTCCTGGCGGTACTGCAGCCGGGCGACACGATCTTGGGGATGTCCCTGGCAATGGGCGGGCACTTGACGCACGGTTCGCCCGTGAATATGAGCGGCAAATGGTTTCACGTGGTGAGCTATGGGCTGGACGAGCGCGAAGAGATCGACTACGAGCAGGTCGAACGCCTTGCGCGTGAACATCGGCCCAAGCTGATCCTGGCCGGTGCCTCGGCCTACGCGCTGGCAATTGATTTTGAGCGCTTTGCGCGCATTGCTCGGGACGTGGGCGCGGTGTTCATGGTCGATATGGCGCACTATGCCGGGCTGATCGCCGCGGGCGTTTACCCCAATCCGGTGCCGTACGCGGACATCGTCACCTCGACCACGCACAAGAGTCTGCGCGGACCGCGTGGCGGCTTTATCTTGATGAGTTCGGCCTACGAGAAGGCGATCAACTCCGCGGTGTTTCCAGGGCTGCAAGGCGGTCCCCTCATGCATGTGATCGCCGCCAAAGCCACCGCTTTTAAGGAGGCTCTGCAGCCGCAGTTCAAGACCTACCAGCAGCAGGTGCTGCGCAATGCCCAGGCGCTCGCGCACACGCTCTCCGAGCGCGGCCTGAGAATCGTTTCGGGCCGTACCGAGAGCCACCTGATGCTGGTTGACCTGCGCCCGAAGAACATCACCGGCAAGCGGGCGGAGGAATTGCTTGGGGCAGTGCATATCACGGTGAACAAGAATTCGATTCCGTACGATCCGGAAAAACCCATGGTCACCAGCGGCATCCGGGTCGGCTCGCCGGCAATCACCACGCGTGGCTTTGGTGCCGCGGAGGCGATGCTCACGGCCAATCTGATGGCCGATATCTTGGAGCGGCCCGACGATGCTGCGGTCGCACAGGCGGTGCGCAACAAAGTTGCGGAGTTGGCCCGCCGCTTCCCGGTATACGGCTAGCGTGACGGCGGTTGCGCGCGGGTCATGAAGTGTCCCTTTTGCGCGCATGCGGACACGCAGGTCATCGATTCGCGCGCTTCGGACGAAGGCGCGACGATTCGCCGGCGCCGCCGCTGCCTGGGATGCGATAAGCGCTTTACGACCTATGAACGGGTCGAGCTGGCATTGCCCACCATCATCAAGCGAGGCGGCAGTCGTGCCGATTACGATCGCAACAAGTTGCGCGCCTCGATGCTGCTAGCGCTTCGCAAGCGCCCCGTGCCGCGCGAGGCGGTCGAGGATGCCATTGGCCGGATCGAGGACCGATTGCTCAGTGCGGCGCAGCGCGAGATCAAAAGCGAAAAACTCGGCGAACTTGTCATGCGCGAGCTCAAGCGACTGGACAAGGTGGCCTACGTCCGCTATGCATCGGTATACCGCAACTTCGAGGACATTGACGAATTTGCCGAAGTCGTTCGCGAAGTTCGCCCGCCGCGACGCCGGCCGCCGCGGGGCGCCTAAAGGCCTGCCGGAGCACCGCGGCGCTGTTGCATCTTTTGGCGCCTTGGGCCATCAGCGGCGCAGCCGTTGCGATGCCGGGCCGAGCAAACGCCAAAAGGCCTTTGGCTTGCTCTGCGTCGAGCGATGCCCTCGCTTTTTGCAGCCGGTGCGCGCCAGGGCAGGACGCGACCGCAGGTAAAATCGGTACGTACCATGTATTCCGAGGCCGATCACCGCTTCATGCAGCTCGCACTCGAATTGGGCGAGCGTGCGCTGCTGCACGCGACGCCCAATCCGCGCGTAGGTTGTGTCGTCGTGCGCGACGGACTGATTTTGGGCGAGGGCTTTACCCAGCGCCCCGGTGGCAATCACGCGGAAATCGAGGCGCTGCAAGATGCGCGCCGCCGCGGACACGATGTATACGGCGCCACCGTGTACATTACTTTGGAGCCTTGTTCGCATTTTGGGCGAACGCCGCCTTGTGCCACCGCGCTGATCGAAGCGCGGGTCGGCCGCGTGGTGGCCGCGGTGGAAGATCCCAATCCCCAGGTTTCGGGGCGCGGAATGGAAATGCTGCGCGGTGCCGGCATCGATGTGCGCTGCGGCTTGCTGCGGCAGGAAGCGATCGAAGCGAACATCGGCTTTTTCTCGCGCATGAACCGAGGACGCCCCTGGGTGAGAATCAAGATCGCCGCGAGTCTTGATGGGCGCACGGCGTTGCAAAACGGGATGTCCAAATGGATCACCAGCGAGGCGGCTCGCACCGACGGACACGTCTGGCGTGCGCGCTCGTGCGCGATCATGACGGGAATTGGAACCGCGCGTATCGACAATCCCCTGCTCTCGGTGCACCGCGTCGAGACGGTGCGCCAGCCGTTAAAGGTTTTGGTCGACAGCCGCTTGTCAATCGAGGAAGACGCCCGCTTGTTCGATGGCAACCCGGTACTGGTGGCCTGCGCCCAGTGCGACGAGGCGCGCGCCGCTCGACTGCAGCGCAAAAACGCGCAAGTCTATGCCTGCGGCGCCGACGACAAGCGTGTCGATCTGGGTGCCTTGATGCTCGAGCTGGGCCGCCGGGGTATCAACGAATTGCAGGTGGAGGCCGGCGCCACGCTGAGCGGTTCGCTGTTGCGCGAAGCACTGGCCGATGAATTGCTGCTGTATCTGGCCCCGGTGCTTATCGGCCCGGGTCGTTCGATGCTTGATTTGCCGCGCCTGGACGACTTAGTGCACGCGCGCTCGTTGCGCCTGCATGATGTCGGACGGATCGGACCCGACCTTCGCGTTCGCGCACGGCTGCAGTAATCGTGTTCACCGGCCTCGTACAAGCGGTTGGGGCGATCGTCTCGGTGCGTTCGCTGCAAGGCGGCGTGCACATCGAGGTGCAAGCCGATGCGCTGGCTCCGCGCCCAATTGCTGCCGGCGACAGCATCGCTGTCAATGGCGTTTGCCTCACCGCGACGGACGTGACGGGTTGGCGCTTTGGCGCCGACGTTTCGCAGGAGACCTTGTCCAAGTCCACTGGCCTCGATGTCTGTCATGCGGTGAATCTGGAGACCTCGCTTGCGGTGGGCGAGAAACTGGGCGGACATTTGGTGGCCGGGCATGTGGACGGCGTGGGCACCGTGCTTTGCTGCACCCCCATCGCCGAGTCGGTCGAACTGCTCGTGCTGGCTCCTGCAGCGTTGGCGCGCTATCTGGCGCCAAAAGGTTCGGTTGCCGTGGACGGCGTGAGCCTGACGGTCAATCGGGTTCGCGACCGGCTCGCGCCTTCGGGCGCGCCGCCACAATTGGACGCGAGCGCGGCAACCGGCTGTGAAATTTCGATCAACTTGGTACCGCACACGCTCGCGGTAACGACCTTGCGCGATCTTTCGAACGGTTCACGCGTGAACCTTGAGGCGGACTTGATCGCGCGCTACGTCGCGCGAATGCTTGGTCCGGCTTTGGGCAGTTCGGACGCGGCGCCGGAAATTCCCTAGAATCGGCACTGGCGCTGCTATGGGCAGCGCGCTTCCGCGAAATCGCGGCTCCCACTCCCTGGAAGGCAGTTTCATGCTGAGCGCAGTTCCCGACAATGCGGGCGAGCCGGCAAGCGGCGAACCGTCGGTATTTGCCTCGACCAGCGAGCTGGTCGAGGAAATCCGCAATGGGCGCATTGTCGTCCTGATTGACGACGAGGACCGGGAAAACGAAGGCGACCTGGTGTTTGCGGCCGAATTCGTTACACCAGAGAAGATCAACTTTCTTGCCAAGAACGGGCGCGGTTTGATCTGTATGGCGATCACCGCCGAACACGCGGGCCAGTTGAATTTGGCGCCCATGGTCGGAAGCAACCGCAGTGCCCACGGTACCAATTTCACGGTCGCAATCGAGGCGGCGCAGGGCGTCACCACAGGCATATCCGCGGCCGACCGCGCGCACACGATTCACGTGGCCTCGCGCCCGGACGCTCGCCCCAGCGACCTCGTTCAACCGGGCCACGTATTTCCGCTCGTCTCGCAGCCCGGCGGTGTCTTGGTGCGTGCGGGCCACACGGAGGCGTGCTGCGATTTGGCGCGGTTGGCGGGCCTGCATCCGGCCGCGGTGCTATGCGAAATCATGAATGAGGATGGCACCATGGCCCGGTTGCCGGATCTGGTTCGTTTTGTGCGCCAGCACGGGCTTAAGCTGGGCACGATTGCCGACCTGATCGAGTATCGTGCGGCCCACGAGTCGATGATCGAACGCATCGCGCAACGGCGTTTGCGCACTTTTGTTGGCGAGCTCGAAATGGTCGCGTATCGCGACAAGCCCAGCGGTTCGACCCATATCGCGCTGGTGCAAGGCAAACCAAGTCCCGATCAAGAGGTGCTGGTGCGCGTGCATGAGCCGTTGTCCGTGCTCGATGTTCTCGAAGTGGATCGCTCGGGGCACTCATGGCCGTTGGGCAAGGCACTGGCAATGATTGCCGCTTCCCCCTGCGGGGTGATGGTGCTGCTAAATTGCGGCGAATCCAATGAACGTCTGTTCCAGCGCCTGGCGCATCGCGGGCAAGCCGATGCGCTTGCTTTGCCCAGGCGAGCAAATGAGCACCATGACCTGCGCACCTACGGCGTGGGCGCGCAGATCCTGCGAGATCTGGGCGTGGCGCGCATGAGACTTTTGGCCAAACCGCGCAAGATGCCCTCGATGGCGGGGTTCGGCTTGGTAACGACCGGGTACTTAGAAAGCTGAGAAACATGGCCCTAGACACAATCTCCCCCGACCTCGATGGAGCCGAGCTGCGCATTGGCGTGGTTCAGTCGCGTTTTAACTCCTGGGCGGGCGAGGCCTTGCTCGAGGCATGCCTGCGCGAGCTGGCCAATCTTGGGGTCGATGAGGACGACATCACGGTTCTCACGGTGCCGGGCGCGCTGGAGGTGCCATTGACCCTGGCAACAATGGCTTCCAACGGCGACTTTGACGCGCTCATCGCACTGGGCTGCGTGATCCGGGGCGAGACCTACCACTTTGAAATCGTCGCCCAGCAATCCGCCGCTGGGCTGGCGCGGGTCGCGCTGGACCACCGCCTGCCGGTGGTCAATGCGATTTTGACGACCGAAAACGACGAGCAAGCGCGTACGCGCGTTGTCGAAAAAGGCACGCAAGCGGCTCGCGTCGCGGTGGAGATGGCCAACTTGCTCTGGGCCCTGGAAGAAGATGGCAGTGAAGTTGCCGACGAGTGAGCAAACGACACCCGCAACCGCAACTGGCGCGAGCGCCGGGGCACGGCGGGCGCGCCGGCACGCACGCGCGCTGGCACTGCAGGGACTGTATGGCTGGTTGCTTGCCGGTGGCGATGCGGAATCGATCGGTGGGCGGTTGCTGACTGCGGAGCAATTGGCCAAGGTCGATGTGGCTTTCTTTCGAGAGTTGCTCTGCGGAACGATCGGCGCGGCCGAGGAGCTGCGGGAAGAATTTGGCGACCTGATTGATCGGCCATTGACAACCTTAAGTCCCGTTGAGCACGCTTTGCTGCTGATCGGTGCGTACGAACTTAAGCACCGACCTGAGATTCCCTACAAGGTCGCCATCAACGAAGCAATCGAACTGGCCAAGATCTACGGCGGCACCGATGGATTTCGCTACGTCAACGGCGTGCTCGATAAGCTGGCCGCCCGCCTGCGCGGTACCGAGGTGCGTGCGACCGAACGCGGCCTGGCCTAGCGCAAGAAGTGACAAAGCGCCCAAGTCGTGAAGTCGCGGCGCTCAGCGAGTTTGAGCTGATTGCTCGCTATTTCACGCGCGCTTGCAAGGAGCGCCAAGGTATAGGCGACGATTGCGCCCTTATCGATGTGGGCAAGCAGACGTTGGCGATCACCACGGACATGCTGCTCGAAGGCGTGCATTTTCTGACGCAGGCCGACCCCGAGGCGCTCGGCCACAAGGCGCTGGCGGTCAATCTCTCCGATCTGGCTGCTGCCGGCGCGCGTCCGCGCTGCTTTGTTTTGGGAATTGCAATTCCCAGACCCGACGAACATTGGCTGGCGGCATTCTCACGTGGGTTGTTTGCACTTGCCAAGCAATACTCCTGCACGCTCGTCGGTGGCGATACCTCGCGCTCGGCGCCCGTTGACTCGGCCAGCGGCGGTGCAACGTGGATCAGCATTACCGCAATTGGCCAAGTCGATCGCCGGCGCGCGCGAGGACGCTCCGGAGCCAAAGCCGGCGACGATATCTGGGTGTCGGGCCGCCTGGGAGAAGCCGCGTTAGCTCTGGCAATACGCCGCGGTCAACGCCAAGTGCCGTCGCCACATCGGGAAGCTTGCCTGCGTCGCATGGATTGGCCCCAGCCGCGCGTTGCGCTCGGACTCGCATTGGCGGGAGTGGCTAGCGCTGCGATTGACGTCTCCGATGGCCTGGTTGGCGATCTGGGCCATGTGCTCGAGCGCTCCGGCGTGGGTGCCCGCGTGACTTGGCCTGATGTGCCACGAGCGGCGATTTTTAAGCAGCTGGATGTTGCAACGCAACAACAACTCGTCCTGGCCGGTGGGGACGATTACGAGCTGCTCTTTACCGCACCGGCGAGCCGCAGAGCAGCAATCAAGACGCTGGCAACAAGGCAGGTTCCCCTGACTCGCATTGGACAAATTGAGGCTTCTCCGGGTCTTCGGGTGGTCGATGACAGGGGAGCGCTGATCGAAGCTACACTGCAGCCATTCGACCATTTCGTATCGGGGACTTGAGCCCCGCGCGCGTCGGGCCGGGTCAGAGGCACCGCGCAACCGGTCGGCTTCCGAGAAGCGAGCAAGTGCCATGGCCGGCAGCGATGACAACAGTTCTGGCAATAACCGGGCAAGCGGATCGCCAGGCCTGCGATTTCTTCTTTCCCATCCAGCCAACTGGGTAGCGCTGGGTCTGGGCAGCGGTTTGCTTCGCCCGGGCCCGGGCACCTGGGGAACCGCACTGGCCTGGGCGATTTTTGTTGCCCTGGCACCAGGCGGCGCAGCGGACCCGGCGACGGCCCTGGTGGTTGTCGCCGTTGCATTGATCATCGGCGCGTGGGCCGCGGAGCACACCGCGGCGATGCTCGGGGAAACCGACCCGAGCACGATTGTCGTCGACGAGATGGTTGCCTTTTGGCTCGTGCTGGTAATGCTTCCCGCCGGCGAACACGTCTTTCGCCTGCAAGCAATTGCCTTTGTGCTGTTTCGCTTCTTCGACATCACGAAACCGCCACCCATCCGCACGATTGATCGACGCTGGAAAAACGCGGTGGGCCTGATGGCCGACGATCTGGTTGCGGCGTTTTATACGCTGCTCGTGATCGCGGTCGTCATGAGGATTACGTGATTGATGCGGGCGCGCGCTTGCTTGCCTTGGCGCAACGCCTGGGCGCGCTGCTGCAGCAGCGCCGCTTAGTGCTGGTCGCGGCCGAATCGTGTACCGCAGGCGGCGTCGCTTATGCCATCACGCAGGTCCCCGGCTCGAGCGCCTGGTTTGACCGGGGTGTGATCGCGTATTCCAACGAGGCCAAGCAGCGCATGCTAGGTGTTCCGGCGGCGTATTTGCGCGACTTTGGCGCCGTCAGCGAACCGGTGGCGCGAGCGATGGCGTTAGGGGTTTTACAGCAAAGCGCAGCGCAAGTGGCCATTGCCGTGACGGGAATTGCCGGTCCCGACGGAGGCACTGCCGAAAAGCCGGTCGGCACGGTTTGCTTTGCCTGGGCGCTACGCCGCGATTCAGGGGCGGCGCACTGGGTGCGGACCACGACGCGGCATTTTGATGGCGACCGTGCGGCCGTGCGCACGCAGGCAATTGGCGCTGCCCTGGAGGTTATGAGCCAGTTGTTGCAAGAGCGCGAAGACGCCTAGCGAGGCGGTGCAGATCCGGGCTGTTTGGCTGCCCGACGAAGGGCATTGATGTCATCGCGCGTTCGACGCGCGGCTTGTGCCGCGGCACTGGCATAGTCTTCGCCTGAGCCGGCGTACAAGATCGCGCGCGAGGAGTTAATCACTAGCCCCAAACCTGCGGCGTCGCATCCCGCGCGCAACGTCGCGTCGATATCGCCGCCTTGTGCGCCGATTCCGGGAACCAACAGCGGCACCTGCGGGGCCAATGCACGTACCCGCGCCAGCTCTTGCGGATAAGTTGCCCCCACCACCAACCCGAGCTGGCCATTGCGGCTCCATGCCCCGGCGGCCAGGCGCGCGATGCGCTCAAAAAGCCGCTCGCCGCCCACATCGAGCATCTGCAGGTCGTTGCCGCCGGGGTTGCTGGTACGGCACAGCAAAAAGGCGCAACGGCCGGCGAATGCGAGAAATGGTTCGATCGAGTCGTGCCCCATGAACGGCGATAGCGTCACGGCATCCGCACCATAGCGCTCGTAGGCTTCGCGCGCGTAATGCTCCGCGGTCGAGCCGATGTCGCCGCGTTTGGCGTCGAGAATAACCGGAATGCTGGGATGGCGTGCGCGCAGGTGCGCGAGCACTGCTTCGAGCTGATCTTCCGCGCGGTGCGCGGCGAAATGGGCGATCTGCGGTTTGAACGCGCAAACGTAGGGCGCCGTCGCATCGGCGACCGCGCAGCAAAACTCCTCGATTGCGCGTTGGCGCCCGCGCAGCAACGGGGCAAAACGCTGTGGGTCCGGGTCCAATCCCACGCACAACAACGAGTCGGCGGTGCGCCAGCGCTGCGCAAGCAGCTCGCTAAAAGCTGCTCGCGAGCGTGTCATCTTGCGAGATGTGCGCGGCGCGCTGCGCCGTTACGCACTTTCGTTAGCCGAACGCACGACACTTGGCGTTTGCACGTAGCGGTGAATCAGCTCGAGCAGTTCGTCCTCGCGGTAGGGTTTTCCCAAATACTCGTTGACGCCCAGCTCGATTGCAACACGGCGGTGCTTTTCCGCGGTCCGCGAGGTGATCATGATGATCGGAATCTGACGCGTGGCGTTATTGCTGCGTACGTTGCGGGTCAAATCATAGCCGTCCATGCGCGGCATCTCGATGTCTACTAGCATGATGTCGGGAATGTGCTCTTCGAGCTCGCGCATCGCATCCACGCCATCTTTTGCCAAAATCGTGCGATAGCCGTTGCGCTCCAGCAGCCGTTGGGTGACGCGGCGCACCGTCAGGGAGTCGTCGACCACCATGATAGTAGCTCCTGCCACGGTGGTGAGCTTGGCCTGCGCCGGATCCGTTGGCTGCGTCGCACCCGCGGTTGCGGCATTGGCAAGCACGGGCGGTTCGGGAGCGCGGCCGATCAACTGCACCGGGTTAATGATGAGCACCACCTGCCCGTTGCCCAGCACCGTTGCGCCCAAAACGCCGGCCAGGCGTGCGACCTGCGGACCAACGTTTTTGACGACGACCTCCTGGTTGGCCGAAAGTTCGTCCGCACAAATGGCGAGCCGATCATCGCCAAGCCGCAGCAAGGCCACCGAGTACTGGTCCGCGGTTCCGATGATCGTTTCGGTCCCGAGCAACTGCGCCAGCGGGCGCAATGTGACGTCGCCCACTGCGGCAAAGGCAATGCTGCCTGCTTGCAAGGCCTCGGCCAGCTCGACCGCGCGCACGCGACGCGCCTGTTCGACCATCGCTGCCGGCAACGCGTAGCGGCGCTCGCCAACGCTTGCCAGCACGACCTGCATGATGGACAGCGTCATTGGCAGGTACATCGTAAAGCGCGAGCCGCGACCCTTTTCCGAGGCAACGCTAACTCGCCCGCCTAAAGATGCTGCCTGCTCACGCACTACGTCCATGCCGATTCCACGGCCTGCCAGCTCGGTGACCTCGCGCGCGGTCGACAGTCCCGGCAGGAAGATCAGATCCATCAGTTCGCGTTCATCGAGCTTGCGATCCGCCGAGACGAGGCCGGCGCTGATGGCGCGCGCTCGTATGCGCTCCAGATCCAGGCCCGTGCCGTCGTCGGCAAATATGACGACCACCTCGGTGGCTTCCTTGCGCACTTCGATGCGCAGCTCGCCGGTGTCGGACTTGCCGGCCGCCGCCCGCGCTGCGGGTGCTTCCAGGCCGTGGACGATGGCATTGCGCACCAGGTGCTCAAAGGGTCCGGCCATCTGCTCGAGCAAGCTGCGATCGACCTCGGTTTCGCTGCCCACGATGTCCATGTGTACGCGTTTTCCCAGCTCCTTTGCGGCCTGGCGTGCGACGCGGTACAGGCGCTCGGACACGTTGGAAAACGGTACCAGTCGCACGCGCATGAGCTGCTGCTGTAGTTCTCGGGTCAGGCGCGACTGGGTGCTCAGGTCGTTGTCGGCCAGCTGCAGGCCCTTGACCATGTTGCTTTGGATCAGCGCGACGTCTTCGACGGACTCAGCCAGCAAGCGCGTGAGCTCCTGCAAGCGCGAATAGCGGTCGAACTCCAGCGGGTCGAACGTGGAGGACTGCTTGGCGACCTGGTCCGAGCGCGCCTGAATCTGGGCGTCGGCTTGCAACTCGACCTCGCGCAGCTGCGAACGCAGGCGCTGGATGTTTTCTGTCAGATCCGACAGCGATGAGCGCAACGTGCTGATTTCCGATTCGAGCTTGGTGCGGGTAATTGACACTTCGCCGGCGTGATCGACAAGCCGGTCGACCACGTCGGCGCGCACGCGGATGAAGGGTGCGGAAGGAGCTGGCGCACGAGTTGTGTCGCCGGCCGCGCCAGCGGGCCGCTGCTGCCCGGCCCCGGCAGGCGCCGGCGCCGCCGCAGGCTGCGCGGACGAGGGCGACGCCGAAACGCCCGAAAGCGGCGCGGATCGCGCACCCGCCACTGCGGAAAGGGTGCTACCCAGGTTCGACGAAACGCTCGCCTCTGGCGTCGCGGCAACTGGGGTCTGTGCCGAGCCCTCGGTTCCAGGGCCCTGCAGAAGCTGCTCGAACATTACAAGCGCGCGGTCGTACTGCACTTGCAAGTCCTCGATGAGCACACTCGGGACACTGGCCAGCTGCATGGCCGCCTCGATGCGCGTCTCCATTTCGTGTATGAGTTCGCCCAGACGCATCGCGCCCGCCATGCGCGCACTGCCTTTGAGCGTGTGCAGGTAGCGCATGAGCTCGCGCGCAAGATCGCGCTGGTTGGGATTTTGCATCAGCGCGCGCAGGTTCTTGCCGATGAGCGGGAGCAGATCCTGCGCTTCGGTAGTGAACACCGGAAGCAGCTGCTCGTCGATCTCGTCGGTCACCGCCGATACGGCTACGATGGGCTCGCTGATGGGCGGGCGCAGGGTCTGCTCCAGACCAACTGCGGGTGCCGCGGCCGGCGCTTTTGACGACGCCTTGCCTGTTGCGTGAGTCGGTGCCGAGGGCACCGGGGTCCGCGCGGTGCGCACGGTACGCTCTTCGGGCTCGTCCCGGTCCAGCGGCACCGTGTCGGCAAACAGGGGGTCGGCTGCTTCGGCGGCGAGTACCCCTTCTTGGGCCGTTTCGGCACTTTTGCTTTGGGTCCGGTCCGCGGTTGATTGCGCCTTTTTGCGCACGATGGCAACCAAGTCGCGCATCGCGCCGGCCTCGAGCGGTGCCTCTTCGGGATACTCGCCTGCGGCAAATTGGTCCAGCATGACACGCATGCGCTCGATGATGCGTTCGAGCACATCAAACTGCGAAGGCTCCAAGATGGCGTCGGTTTTTCCGCTGCGCTCGAGCAGCTGCTGCATCAACGAGTCGAGCGGATCGGCGATGGCCGATACGGGCACCAGGCCAACCGTATCGGCGATGCCCGCCAGCGTATGGGCGCGTCGCACCAGGTCGGCCGATACGTTGCGTGAGGATTCGTAGCGCCACTCCGCGATTTCCTGGCTAAGCGCCCGAATGCATTCGTCGGACTCGGTCAAAAACACCGAGTACAGGCCATGGCCGATGACAAGTGGCCCGATCCGACGCGTGTCCTCGGACACGCCCGTGGGTGCTGGCGCGCTGCCGCGGTCGCCACCCGGGGCGCCCGCGGCGGCGATGTCGGCGCGCTCTGGCGCCGACGGCATGATGAACTGTCCCCCGTCGCGAACCGCGTGCGCTGCGTTGATAAAGGCGTTGGCGTCGATGTGCGCCGCGGGGTCGGCGCGCAGCGCCTCGATCCAGTCTCGCATCAGGTCGGCGCTAGCCGCTGCCAGTCCGATCAGATCATCATTGGCGGCCCGCTCCTGAGCTAGCCAGACGTTAAAGCACTGCTCTAGGGCCCAGGCAAACTCGCCAAAGTCGCGCAGACCCACCATTCGGCTCGAGCCTTTCAGGGTGTGAAATGCGCGTCGGGCCATCGTAAGCGTCGCGCCGTCTTCGGGCTCGGCTCGCAGGCGAGCGAGTTGCTTGCCGACGGAATCCAGTACCTCGTCAGCCTCCTCGATGAAAATCTCGTGCAATTCGCGGTCCGCAGCCGACGCGCTGGTGGGCATCGGCGCGGTCGGAGCAGGAATCGCCGCCTCCGGTGGGCGCAGCAGCGCCTGCAGGGCCCTTGCCGCCGTGCTGCCGCCGCCTTTTTTAATCTGCTCCATCATTGCAAGAGCCTGGGAGATGCGCGTGCGCAAAGCTGCATCGTCCGTGAGCTCGGCGTCGTTGAGCAGCTGCGCTAGAACGGGAGCTAGCTGGTCGAACGTAGCGCGATCCGCGAAATTCGCCACCAACTTTTCGGCCGCCTGATTCGCGGTGGCCAGCAGGCGCTCGATCGAGCGCTCGACGTTTTCGGTTTCCGGCGCTGCCGCCGCGGACGCAACCGCGGGCGCGGCCTCCAGCGGTTCGTTCTCGATCTTCGGCGCAGGCGGGGCAAAGCCCATGTCCGCTGAAAACAAACCGGTGCGCGGATCGAAGTGGAACATGCCGCGCGGGTTTGTTGGCTGCTGCGTCAGCGTGCCGACAAAAAACCCTACCGCACCCAGGTTTTGCGCAATGCGAGCGAACTGTTGCGCGTCGGCGGCGGTCGCGGGGTCAGCGAATTTTTTCACCGACTCGCGAACATTGCGCAGCGCAGAAGCGGGGTCCTCGTAGCCCAGGACACTTAGCACGCCGCCGACTTGTTCGAACATCGAATCGAGCTCTGGCAGCTCGGCGCGCTGTGCGGGGTTGCGGAAGAAACGGTCCAGCCGCAGCTCGGCCTCGCGCAGCAGGGTCGCCATTTCATTGACCACTGTGTCCATCGACGAGCGCTCCTGGGCTCGTCGCGCCAGCTCGGCAATCCAATCGGGAGCCTCGGGCAGTGCCTGTCCTCGCGCAGCGCGCACGATGCGCTCGATCATTGCGTCCGCGCGCTGCTCAAACTGCGGATCGGCCTGCAAGGAAACGTCGATTCCCGTCTCCAAAAGCAGCAGCGCGGTAGCGACCTCCATACCCAGTGCCTCGCGTACCGCAGGCGTGGATGTGGCAAGCACCCCCGTGGCCTCGCTGATGCAGCCCAGCACCCGCGCAGGGGCCGATGCGCCCAGGCGCATCGCGCTGGTCTGCGCACGATTGACCTCGCCGCGCAGGCGGGTCGCATCCGGCGAGTCGCTGACGATCAGCTGTCCCCACAGCAGCTTGCACTGGCTGAGCGCCTCTTTAAATGATGCGAGCGCCTCCCCGTCGATCGTGGTGAGCGTTGCGCGCTCATAATCCGGCGGCATCAGCGTGGCAAGGCCGTAGAGTTGCTTGACCTGCGCCACGCGTTCGATGCGCTCATCGGCGCGCCCAACGTGGTACAAGGCGTCGATCATCAGCCGCTCGGCCACCGCAGGGCCGCCTTCGATCTGCCGGCGCAACTGCTGGTTTAAGCGCGCCAAAAACCGCTTGAGCTCTTCGTCGACGGGCAACTGGAACGACGCGAGCGCCTCAAACAGGGCGCGCACGACCCACCAGAAATTGCGCACCAAGCCGCGCTGCGGTATCGCTTCGAAGTCGGCGATCGCATCGCGCATACGCGTGCGCCCCTGCGCGTTTTCGGGGTCTCGCAAAAAGCGCAGCAGTCCTTCTTCGTAGTGCACCCGGCGGATGCGCAGATCATCGGCACTGAACGCGCGAACCGGCATCTGATGAAAGGGCGGCCGCCGGTGCAAATCGGGAAATATGAGATCCGCGGGATGCACGCGCGGTGCGCGCAACAAGACGAGAATCTCGCGGTAGTAGGGAAACAGGCGAACGGGTGGAATCGCGGAGCCGGCGAGTAAGCCTTCGAGATAGTTTCGTACCGCGCCCACCGTCGCATCGACAGCGCGTACCGCGGCCGGTAGACACTCGCTGGGCTCGGACTCCCAGCGTTGCAAAAGTTGCTCGATTGCCTCCGTCACCAACGTGGGGCCGCGCAGATCGAGCAACTGCAGCGCACCACTGACTTGATGGATTTGTCCGCCCGCGCCGCGCAACCGGTCAACGTCGGCCTTGTTGCCAAGAAACCCCTTGATCAACGACAGCGCCTCGGACAGCGATGCGCGGATTTCGTCGATAACCCAGGCAAGCGGGGCCACGTCGGTCGTTGTCGGCGCAAGCACGGCGCTGTCCGTGGACTCGGTGGGTTGTTTCATCGTCGGCACTCGATGGGCGGGCGTTGTGCTCGCCGCATCACGCTACGCGAAAGCGTGCGACGGAAGCCTTGAGCTCGCGCGCGAGCGCTGCCAGCTGACCGATGGACAACGCGGTCTGGCGCGTTCCCTCGGAGGTCTGCTCGGTCACGGCAAGGATGTGTCCAATGGATTTTGATACGTCGCCCGCGGAATGGGCCTGCGCCGACGTGGCCTGCGCGATGCGTTCGATCAGTTCGGTCAGCTGGCGCGAAACGCGCCCGATTTCTGCCAGCGCGGTGCCGGCGGCGTCCGACAAGCGCGTGCCTTCGACCACTCCTTGCGTGCTTTTTTCCATTGCCACGACGGCATCTTGCGTGTCGGTTTGAATTGCGCGCACGAGCGCGCCGATCTGTTTGGCCGCCTCGCCGGAGCGATCGGCAAGCCGCTGGACCTCTTCGGCAACGACGGCAAAGCCGCGGCCCGAATCGCCGGCCGAGGCCGCCTGAATGGCTGCGTTCAGTGCCAAGACGTTCGTTTGTTCGGTAATGTCGGAGATGAGTTCGACGATCTCACCGATCTCCTGAGAGGACTCGCCCAGTCGCTTGATGCGTTTGGAAGTCTCCTGAATTTGATCGCGAATCTCGTTCATGCTCGAGATCTGGTTGTACACCGCGCGCTGTCCTCGCTCGGCCGCTTCCAAAGAAGCTCGCGCCACCTTGGCCGAGTCCCCGGCGCCTGACGACACGTCGCCAATTTGGTTCGCCATCCCGAGCACGCGCTCGCCGGTGTCGCGGATCTCGCGACTTTGGGCGTCCGAGGCCGCCAGCAACCGTGTGGCCACGTCGCGCGATTGTGAGGCCGCGTTGGTCACCAGCTCGGCCGTCTGGTTGATGCGCCCGACCAGGGCACGCAATTCTTCCACCGTGTAGTTGATCGAATCGGCAATGGCGCCCGTTATGTCCTCGGTAACTGTCGCGGCCACAGTGAGGTTGCCGTCGGCGACCTCCTGCAGTTCATTCATCAGCCGCAAAATCGCCGCCTGGTTTTGGTCGTTGCGCCGCTTGGCCTGCTCCTCCAGCCGCTGGGCCTCAAGACGTCCATTTTCGGCCTCGACCGCACGGCGCCGTGAATCGACCAGCAACAAACGCACGACCGCGACGGCGGCACCCAATGCCAGCAGCGCAAATCCGCTCATCAGCGAGTAGTAGACCCAATGCGAGCGCTGTTGGGCTGCAAAGCGCTTGCCCAAGTCCACGCTCTGGAATCGCAGCGGCTCGGCCTCGGCAACAATCGTGATCTGGGCGTTTCGCGCCTCGGCAAGTGCCTGCGGACTGACCGCCGCGCTCGCGACCGAGGTCACAATTTCGTGGTAGTAGCGCAACAGCTCCTGCAGTTTGGCGCGCGTCTCGCCATCACTGGTGGCGACCAGCGATTGTGCCAACTCCGGGAAGGCCAGAACGTCACGTCCCAGAATGCTCGCGTCTTCGGCGTGTGCGACCTGGCTCGATGCGATCAAGTTCGCGTTCTTGGCGATGCGCTGGTTAAGGGAAACGAGTTGCTCGGCCGTCGCGACCTCTCGGGTGGAGGCGCTGTGGCGTAACTTCTCGGCAGCAATTGTCTCAGTCAGTTCGGCCAGACGCACGCCATTCTCGTTGATCTTGCGCGCGATCTCGCCAAAATCCGTCAGCGCCTTTCGTGCCGATGCGATCACCGTTGCCGCGTCGTAACTAATTAGCCAGCGGTCCTTCAAGGTGCGCAAAAACGGCGCAAGCGCGGGGGAGGTCGGCGCCATGTAGTCGTTGCTGTCACCTTCTTGCAGCAGCCGCAGGTCGGCGTTCACCTGGTCGCGGCTCTCCAGCATCTGGTCCATTTCATCGGGGGCACCCTGAACGGCGCCGGGCGCCGCCTTGGCAAGCCGCTGAGTGTGCATGAGGATGTCGCCGATCAGGGCAATCTGACGCTCCTCCGACCCGGCATTGCGCGCGCTCAGCCAGACAAACAGCGCAGCGATGAGGAAAAACAGCAGTCCTACGGCTGCGATCGATTGGACCAGTTTCTGGTTTCTTTCCTGACTGAAGAGCTCATTGATCGAGGCAAAGGCAGATTTGGGCGCACCCTCCTCGCCCGGCAGGTCGGCGGAAAAGGGCGAGTCGATCTTCTGCGTCGGCGGCACGTCGGTAAAGCGAGGACGAACGCGGCGCTCCGGCG
>Ga0187781_10001094_pt1 | contig 20314 bp, 13 predicted proteins | sample 0715_SJ02_MP02_2_FD_132447 | JGI IMG/M metagenome (GOLD analysis project Ga0187781, IMG submission 132447) | Tropical peat soil microbial communities from peatlands in Department of Meta, Colombia - 0715_SJ02_MP02_20_MG | ecosystem: Environmental > Terrestrial > Soil > Wetlands > Peat | place... | reverse complement strand
GGTCCCGGCGGTGACGGCGCGACAGGTGACGTACCGGTCTTTGGACGAGACGCCGGTGCGGATGCTGGTCATCAGCGGTTCGGACGCTCCGCCCGGCCCCCGTCCGACCATCCTGACCGGCTACGGCGGGTTCGACATCAGCCTCACGCCCGCGTACTCGCCATCCGCGCTGGCCTGGGTGGAGGCAGGCGGCGTGTACGCGGTGGCCAACCTGCGCGGCGGCAGCGAGGAGGGCGAGGAGTGGCACCGGGCCGGGATGCTGGACCACAAGCAGAACGTGTTCGACGATTTCCGCTGGGCCGCCGAGACCCTGATCCGGGACGGGTGGACCACAGCCGGGCAGCTGGCCATCTCGGGCGGATCGAACGGCGGGCTACTGGTCGGCGCGGCCCTGACCCAGTGGCCGTCACTGTTCGCGGCGGTGGTGTGCTCGGCGCCATTGCTCGACATGGTTCGGTACGAACGGTTCGGCCTGGGGCAGACGTGGAACGTCGAGTACGGCAGCGCGTCGGATGCTACGCAGCTGGGGTGGCTGCTGTCGTACTCGCCGTACCATCACGTGGTGCCCGGCACGGCCTACCCGGCCGTGCTGTTCACCGTGTTCACCAACGACACCCGGGTCGACCCGGTACACGCGTACAAGATGTGCGCGGCGCTGCAGCACGCCGCGTCAGTTGCCGGGCGTGATGGCGGGCGGCCGGTGCTGCTGCGGGCGGAGGACCAGGTAGGGCACGGGGCCCGGGCGGTGAGCCGGACCGCCGACCTGGCCGGGGACACGCTCGCGTTTGCTGCCCGCTACACCGGGCTGTCCGTACCGCCAGACCGGCCAGGCGCGGGGTCGTCTGCTGGCTCGTAAGCTGTCACCATGAGCCAGCCGACCAGCTTCTACGAGGCGGTGGGCGGGGAAGAGACGTTCCGCCGCCTGGTCCACCGGTTCTACCAGGGCGTCGCGACCGATCCCGCGCTGCGGCGGGTGTACCCGGCCCAGGATCTCGGCCCGGCCGAGGAGCACCTGCGCCTGTTCCTCATGCAGTACTGGGGCGGGCCGCAGACCTACAACGAGCTGCGCGGGCATCCCCGGCTGCGGATGCGCCACGCCCGGTTCGCGATCGGCGAGGCCGAGCGGGACGCCTGGCTGCGCCACATGCGCGAGGCGCTGGATGAGCTGGGCCTGGACGAGGCGCTGGACGCGCAGTTCTGGGACTACCTGGTGATGGCCGCGCACAGCCTGGTCAACGTCGAGCCGGCGCACCGCGGCGACCTCGGTCTCACTCCCGCCTGATGCTTCCCCCGGCTTGCCCGGGCCGATCTGGCCGTGGACTTGCGGGCGTTCTTCGGGCCGCTGCAGTGACCGGCGGGCTGAGCTAGCCGCGGGCGGGCTGGGCTAGCCGCGGGTCAGCTTGCGGTAGGTGACGCGGTGCGGGCGGGCGGCTTCGGCTCCGAGGCGGTCGATCTTGTTCTTCTCGTAGGCTTCGAAGTTGCCCTCGAACCAGAACCAGTTCGCGCCGCCCTCCCAGGCCAGGATGTGCGTGGCCACCCGGTCCAGGAACCAGCGGTCATGGCTGGTGATGACCGCGCAGCCGGGGAACTCCAGCAACGCGTTCTCCAGCGAGGCCAGGGTCTCCACGTCCAGGTCGTTGGTCGGCTCGTCGAGCAGGAGCAGGTTGCCGCCCTGCTTGAGGGTGAGGGCCAGGTTCATCCGGTTCCGCTCGCCGCCGGACATGACCCCGGCCGGCTTTTGCTGGTCCGCGCCCTTGAATCCGAACGCGGCCACGTACGCGCGGCTGGGGATCTCGATGTTGCCCACGCGGATGTGCGCCTCGCCGTCTGAGATCACCTCCCAGACGTTCTTGTTCGGGTCCATGCGCGCCCGGGCCTGGTCCACGTAGGAGATCGTGACCGTCTCGCCGATCCTGATCGTGCCTTCGTCGGGCTGTTCCTCCCCGATGATCATCTTGAACAGGGTGGTCTTGCCGACGCCGTTCGGGCCGAGGACGCCGTCGATGCCGTTGCGGGGCAGGCTGAAGGAGAGGTTCTCGAACAGGCACCGGTCACCGAAGCCCTTGACCAGGTTGCTGACGTCGACCACGACGCTGCCCAGGCGCGGGCCCGGCGGGATCTGGATCTCCTCGAAGTCCAGCTTGCGGTTCTTGTCAGCCTCGGTAGCCATCTCCTCATAACGCTGCAGCCTGGCCCTGCTCTTGGCCTGGCGGGCCCTGGGGCTGGAGCGGACCCACTCAAGCTCGTCTTCCAGCCGCTTGCGGCGCTTGGCGTCCTTGGCGCCTTCGACCTTGATCCGGGCCGCCTTGGTCTCCAGGTAGGTGGAGTAGTTGCCCTCGTAGGGGTAGCCGTGGCCGCGGTCAAGCTCGAGGATCCACTGCGCCACGTCGTCCAGGAAGTACCGGTCATGGGTGACCGCGACGACGGTGCCTGGGTACTTCTCCAGGTGCTGCTCCAGCCACTGCACGCTCTCCGCGTCCAGGTGGTTGGTGGGCTCGTCGAGCAGCAGCAGGTCCGGCTGGGACAGCAAGAGCCGGCACAGGGCCACCCGTCTGCGTTCGCCTCCGGACAGGCTGGTGACCTCGGCATCCGGGGGCGGGCAGCGCAGCGCGTCCATGGCCTGCTCGACCTGGCTGTCCAGGTCCCAGGCGTCCTTGTGGTCGAGCAGCTCCTGCAGGCGGCCCATCTCCTCGAGCAGCTCGTCGGAGTAGTCGGTCGCCATCTTCTCGGCGATCTCGTTGTACTGCTCGAGCAGCCGCTTGGTCCCGGCCACGCCGTCCTCGACGTTGCCGAGCACCGTCTTGGTCTCATCCAGCTGGGGCTCCTGGGCGAGCAGGCCCACGGTGTAGCCCGGCATCAGGCGCGCCTCGCCGTTGGACGGCTGCTCCAGTCCGGCCATCATCCGCAGCAGGGTTGATTTGCCGGTGCCGTTCGGGCCCACGACGCCGATCTTCGCGCCGGGCAGGAACGCCAGCGTAACGTTGTCGAGGATGACCTTGTCGCCGTGCGCCTTGCGCACGGCTCGCATCTGGTAGATGAACTCCGGCATGTACTCAAGCCTACGGGCATGCGCCGGTTACCTCGTAACTCTCCTTGTCCGGTTGGTGCCGCACGGAGCGGGCTACGCTGCGGTGCCGGGCGTACCCGCTCCATGCGGCAACCGAACTGAGGAGAGTGGGCCGGTGCCAGACGTTATCCGGACCTGGCCCTCAGAAGGGCACGGACGGTGCTGACGACGCCGCCTCGTCCTCCTCGAGAGCCTGCGTCGCGACGTCGGTTTCGCTGAGGTCGTCGAGCTCCCGTCCGAACTGCTCGATCGCCTCTTCATCGATCATGTCGCGGTCCTCGGCCATGTCCTGCGGCTCTTCGGCCACCGGATCGCCGTCGACAGCCACGGGCCGACGCTGCTGGCGCAGGTAGTTGGCCACGCCGCGGTTCAGGTCATGCCCGACGGTGTCGGCCATGATGTCGATCACGGTCCGGGACACCCCGGTCTTGTCGGTGAAGGTGCGGGTCCTGAACTTCCCCTTGATCATCACCGGGTCGCCCTTGCGCAGGCTGGCCCGGACGTTGTCACCGAGCCTGCGCCAGCAGCTGACGTCGTAGTACGACGTATCCCCGTCGCGCCACTCGTTGGTCACCCGGTCCTGTACGCGGGGCGTGGCGCCCACACGCAGGTCGGTGACGAGGACGCCGTTCTTGGTCGGGCGCTGAATTGGGTCCTGGGCTACGAAGCCCACGAGCGTCACGTATCCGCCCTGGCTCATCACGATCCTCCTTGGGATGCCCGGCAGCCCGACGCCGCCGGTCCCTCCACGCTGGCCCGCCCGCGCCCACCGTCGTGCATCCCCGTACCTCTTGTGGATAACTCGGACGCAGCGTGTGTCCCTGTGGACAACCAGTTGCCATCCGCAACGCGTTGCGGCATAATCCCCGCCGCGCTTGGCATGACATCACAGCAGCCGCATTGGCACCACCCGCTCCACCGACTGAACGGGACCAAGCCTGGAACGTCCTCCCGCTCTATCCCACTAGCCACTCCTCCACCAGCCATGTTGCACATAGCGCAACGCTATCCGGGCCGGTCATCATTGTGTGTCGTTACCACGTTGTGGACGAGGTAGCGTCACACGATCCTGGCTTCTTGATGGGTGCGGGCGGGGTGAGGCGCCATCGGTGCATATAGAGATGCCGAGTTGCGTATTAAGCACCATGATGCTTTGTTGTAGGTGATGCACGGGCGCTGGAGTACGTTCATAGGGGAGGTTCTCGGCCAAGGACAGCGTGAATGGAGCGGGACAGCTCCCCTGGCACGTCCGGCACGAGCAGGTGGACCCCGTCGCGGACCACGTCCCGGCCGTTGATCACGACGTGCCTGATGTCCGCCGCCGATGCGGCGAACACCGCCGCTTCCAGAGCCAGCCCGTCGGCGGCGCCTGCGGTCCGCACGCTGTCCAGGGAGACGGTGACCAGGTCGGCCCGGGCGCCGGGAGCGATCTCGCCCGCGTCGGGCCAGCCCAGGCTGGTGTGCCCGGCCGTGGTCGCGGCGTGCAGCAGAGCCTCGGCGGTGAAGTGCCCGCGGGCTCGGCGGGCCAGCCGTTCGGCGTACTCGACGCCGCGCGCCTCCTCGAGCATGTCGACGACGGCGTGGCTGTCGCTGCCCAGGGTGAGCGGGCAGCCCGCCGCGGCGAGCGCCTGGGCCGGGGCCAGCCCGTCACCCAGGTCGCGTTCGGTGGTGGGGCACAGGCAGGCGAACGTCTGGCCGCCGCCGAGCAGTTCGGTGTCGCCGTCGTCGACGTGGGTCGCGTGCACCACCGTGGTCCGGGGCCCGAGCACGTCCTCGGCGTAGAGCAGCCGGGTGGGCGACATCCCGTACGCCGCCTGGCACGCCTGGTTCTCTGCGACCTGCTCGGACATGTGCGCGTGCAGCGGGGCGCCGAACCGGCGGGCCCAGGCCACGACCGGGTGCATCTGCGCCCGCGGTACCGCGCGGACCGAATGGATCGCTGCCCCGGCCTGGGCATGCGGCGCGATCATGCCGTGGACGTCACAGCCGAGCTCGGTGACGCGCGCCGCCCAGTGCGCGGCGTCGCCGTCGCCGAACCGCAGCTGGGGTCCGGCCAGCGGCAGCGGGCCCCCGGGCGACAGCCCGCCCGCCAGATAGCAGGTATCCAGCAATGTCATGCGCAGGCCTGCCTCGGCCGCCGCCTGGACCAGGGCACGGCCCATGGCGTTCGGATCGTCATAGGGGTGCCCACCCGGCTGGTGGTGCAGGTAGTGGAACTCCCCCACGCAGCTGATCCCGGCCAGCGCCATCTCGGCGAAGGTGGCCCGGGCCAGCCGGTGATAGCTGTCCGGGTCGAGCCGCGCCGCGACGCCGTACATGTGCTCCCGCCAGGTCCAGAACGTGCCGCGGTCGGCCTGCGTGGTCGAGCGCAGCGCGCGGTGGAAGGCGTGCGAGTGGGCGTTGGCGAACCCGGGCAGGGTGAGGCCGTGGAGACGTTCAGGAGCGGATGTCGCTGATGAGGCGGGCACGATGGCGGAATAGTCGGGGGTCACGGAGGTGAAGCGGTCGCCGTCGGCTTCGATGAGAACGTCGCTAACGACGCCCTGGCCAGGGAGCCAGGCCAGATCGGCGAGCCAGCGCCGCCCGAGGGGGCCAGGCGGGTCCGGGGCGATGGATTCCCCCCCGGCGGGGGGGTCAGCCAGGGGGGTCCGGGAGGACGCAGACCCCCCGGAGGGAGACGGCACATTCGTCCCCCCGAGGCCAACACCGCCCGGGGGGGGTTCGGGGGGGGTCGTCCCCCCCGGGCTAACACTGGTCACTTCGGGCCCGCCAGGTCCGCGAGGACGGCGGCCAGGGCGCGGACGCCGGCTTCGCAGTCGGGCAGGTCGGCGTGCTCGGCGGGCGAGTGCGAGATCCCGGTCGGGTTACGGACGAACAGCATGCCGGTCGGGACGCGGGCGGCGAGGAAGCCTGCGTCGTGGCCGGCGGCGGTGGGCAGCACCGGGGCGCTGAAGCCTGCCACGGCGAGGGTGGCGGCGATCCGGTCCCGCAGGCCCTCGTCGAAACGCACGACCGGGGTGAACGACTCCTGGCGCACGCTGAGCGTCACCCCGTGTTGCTCGCAAAAGCTTATTGCGGCCGAACGGATCGTGGTGACTGTGTCCTCGACCGTTGCCTCATCCGGAGCGCGGGCGTCCAGCCAGGCTCTGACCGCCGAGGCCACCGCGTTCGTGCCGTTCGGTTCGACGATGACCTTGCCGAACGTGGCCACGGCCCCGTTCTGCTCGGCGGCCTGGCGGGCGGCCAGCGCGGTGGCCGCGTAGGGCAGCATCGGGTCGCGGCGGTCGGCGAGCCGGGCCGTGCCGGCGTGGTCGGCGCGGCCACCGAACTCGAACCGCCACCGGCCGTGCGGCCAGATCCCGTCGGCCAGGCCCAGGGCGGCGCCCCGGGGGGCGAGAGCCCGGCCCTGCTCCACGTGCAGCTCGACGAAGGCGCCGATGCCGTCCAGCAGGTCCTCGCGAGGGCCGAGCCGGCCGGGGTCGTGGCCGGCGGCCGCCATCGCCTCGGCGAGCGTGGTGCCGCCGTCGTCGGTGAGGGCGCGCGCCGCGTCCGGCTCCACGGCTCCGGTCAGCAGGCGGCTGCCCAGGCACGAGACGCCGAACCGCGCGCCTTCTTCCTCGGTGAAGACGGCTAGCACCACGGGCCGTTCGGGAATATAGCTCTTGTCTTGCAGCAGGTCTACGGCGGCGAGCGCGGTGACGACACCCAGGGCCCCGTCGAAGCCGCCGCCGTCGGGGACGGAATCCAGGTGGCTGCCGGTGACGATGGCGTTCGGGCCCTTCGGGCCCCACCAGGCCCACAGGTTGCCGTTGTTATCCGTTTCGACGGTCAGGCCGCGCTTGGTGGCCTGCGCGATGAACCAGGCCCGGCAGGCCGCGTCGGCCGGGGTCCAGGAGTAGCGGCGGTAGCCGCCGGTCCCGGGATCACGGCCGAGCGGCTCGAGCTCGCGCCACAGCTCAGCGAAGGTCTGGGGGGAAAGGTTTCCCCCCAGGCGCTGGGGGGGTCTGGGGGGGATCGCTCCCCCCGAGGAAACACTGCTCATGCCTGGTCGGCCATGGGGATGCGGACGCCGCGCTGGACGGCGACGGTCGAGGCTTTGTCGTAGCCGGCGTCGGTGTGCCTGAGCACGCCCATCGCGGGGTCGTTGGTCAGGACGCGCTCCAGCTTCTGGCCGGCCTGGCCGGTGCCGTCGGCCACGCAGACCTGGCCGGCGTGGATGGAGCGGCCGATACCCACCCCGCCGCCGTGGTGGATGGACACCCAGGAGGCGCCGGAGGCGGTGTTGACCAGCGCGTTCAGCAGCGGCCAATCTGCGATCGCGTCGGAGCCGTCGGCCATGGCCTCGGTCTCGCGGTAGGGCGAGGCCACCGAGCCGCAGTCCAGGTGGTCGCGGCCAAGGACGATGGGGGCGGCCAGGTCGCCACGGGCGACCATCTCGTTGAAGCGGAGGCCGGCCAGGTGCCGCTCGCCGTAGCCGAGCCAGCAGATCCGGGCCGGCAGGCCCTGGAAGTGGACCTTCTCGCCGGCCAGCCCGATCCATCGGGCCAGGGCCTCGTTCTGCGGGAACAGGTCGAGGATGGCCCGGTCGGTGGCGGCGATGTCCTTCGGGTCGCCAGACAGGGCGGCCCAGCGGAACGGGCCCTTGCCCTCGCAGAACAAAGGCCTGATGTAGGCGGGGACGAAGCCGGGGAAGTCGAAGGCCCGCTGGTACCCGGCGAGCTGGGCCTCGCCGCGGATGGAGTTGCCGTAGTCGAACACCTCGGCCCCGGCGTCGAGAAAGCCGACCATGGCGGCGACGTGGGCGGCCATCGACTCGCGGGCTCTGCGCGTGAAGCCTTCCGGGTCCTCGGCACGCAGGGCGGCCATGTCCTCGAAGGCCACGCCGCGAGGCAGGTAGGTCAGCGGGTCGTGGGCCGAGGTCTGGTCGGTGACGATGTCGATCGGGGCGCCGCCGGCGAGCAGCTGCGGGAAGATGTCGGCAGCGTTGCCGAGCAGGCCGATGGACAGGGCTTGTCCCTTGTCGCGGGCCGTTGTGGCCCTGCGCACGGCATCGTCGGTGTCGGTGGCCTGCTCGTCGAGGTAGCCGAACTCGATGCGGCGGGCGATCCGGGACTGGTCGCACTCAACGCAGATGACCACGCCACCGTTCATGGTCACGGCCAGCGGCTGGGCGCCGCCCATCCCGCCCAGGCCCGCGGTCAGGGTGATCGTGCCCTTGAGCGTGCCGCCGAAGCGCTTGGCCGCGATGGCGGCGAAGGTCTCGTACGTGCCCTGCAGGATGCCCTGGGTACCGATGTAGATCCAGGACCCGGCCGTCATCTGGCCGTACATGGTCAGGCCGAGCTGCTCGAGGCGGCGGAACTCCTCCCAGGTCGCCCACTGCGGGACCAGGTTGGAGTTGGCGATGAGCACGCGCGGAGCCCATTCGTGGGTTCGCAGGACGCCGACCGGCTTGCCCGACTGGACGAGCAGGGTCTCGTCGTTCTCGAGGTTTTCCAGGGTGGCGATGATCGCGGCGTAGGCCTCCCAGCTACGGGCGGCACGGCCCGAGCCGCCGTAGACGATGAGCTGGTCGGGGTGTTCGGCCACCTCGGGGTCGAGGTTGTTCATGAGCATGCGCATGGCGGCTTCCTGCGCCCATCCCTGGCAGCTGCGCTGCGAGCCGCGCGGCGCGTGGATCGATTGGTGGCTCATGCGGACGAAGCCTCCCTGCTTGGGCCGGCTGTGCTAGCCGGGCTGGCGCTGGCCGGGCTGCCGATCATCTGCCCATCATGACAGGGCCGAAATGAAGGTGACAGGTGGGCTTGAGGTTGTTAGGTTCAGCGGCTGTGAGCGTTAGGCAAGACCGGTTGCGAGTACGGGCCTTCTGGCCTGCGCGAGCGGTCGGTACAGGTCGCACGGGCAGCAACCGCACCGGGTTCTTGCCTAACGCGAACCTCGGATAGACGCTGTGCGGCGGGTGTCGGTGGTGGGCAACTCGGGGTCGGGCAAGTCCACGCTGGGCCAGTCGCTGGCGGTGGCCCTGGGCGCGGAGTTTCTCGAGTTGGACTCGGTCAACCACCAGGCCGACTGGGAGCCGCTGCCCATCGAGGAGTTCCGGCGGCGCGTAGCGGCCGTGGTGGCCGACGAGCGCTGGGTGATCGACGGGAACTACGGTCGCGTCCGGGACCTCGTGTGGGCGCGCGCGGACACCGTGATCTGGCTCGACCTGCCCAGGCGTACGGTGATGCGCCGGGTGATCTGGCGGTCGCTGCGGCGCGTGGCCGGCCGCGTCGAGCTGTGGAACGGTAACCGCGAGCGCTGGCGGAACCTGTTCACGCTGGATACGGAGGAATCCGTCATCGCCTGGGCGTGGCGGAACCACGACTCGAACCGGGTCGGGTTCGAGGCGGCGATGGCCGATCCGCTGAACGCGCATCTTCGCTTCATCCGGCTGAGGAGTCCGGCGGAGGTGCGCAGGTTCCGGCGGGACGCGGCGTGTCGCGTCTAGCGCCCGTTTTATCCGGATCAACCCCATTTGTCCCGGGAAAGCGCCGCCATCGAGCCACCTGGATGGGCCGTTGTACCAGGAAGAACTGGTACGGTGGCCCATCCACCTGGCAACCAGCTCGGGCCACGCCGGGAACCTCGGGCCACGCCGGCAACGACGCCGGCCGCGCTTTAGGCGGCGACCAGCTCGGTGGGCTCGGCGATGACGTCGACGAGGGCGCCGTTGCGCATGACGGTGATCGGGAGCGGCTGGCCGATCGCCTCGGAGAACATCAGGCGCTGCAGGTCCTGAGAGACCGCGACCGGCTTGCCGGCCACGGTGAGCAGCAGGTCCCCGGCGCGCAGGCCGGCCCGGTCGGCGGGACCGCGGGCGATGACCTGGGCCAGGAGCAGCCCGGTCTTGCGGCCGAGGCGTTCACGCCAGGCGGCGGGCACGGGACCCGGCATCATGGCCAGGCCGAGGTACGCCCGGCGGACCCGGCCGTCCTGCATCAGCGCGGAGATGATCCGCCGGGTGGTGTCGTTCACCGGGACCGCCATGCCGAGGCCGACGCCGGCCACGGCGGTGTTGACGCCGACCACGCGCGCATCCGCGTCGGCCAGCGCTCCGCCGGAGTTGCCCGGGTTGAGCGCGGCGTCGGTCTGGATGACGTCCTCGATCACCCGGCCGCGGGCCGGCAGGGACCGGCCGAGCGCGCTGACCACCCCGGCCGTGACCGAGCCGGCCAGGCCGAGCGGATTACCGACCGCCACGACGAGCTGGCCGACGACGAGGCGGTCGGCCTCACCCAGTTCCGCCGGGGGCGGGGTCTCGCCGTTTCCGCGCAGCACCGCCAGGTCGGACAGCGGGTCGGCGCCCACCACCCGGAACGGAACCGACGTGCCGTCGGAGAATGCCGCGGTGCCGCCGTTGGCCTGACCCACCACGTGCGCGTTGGTGAGCAGGAACCCGTCGCCGGTGAAGACGACCCCCGAGCCGAGGCTCTCCCCCGTCCCTCCCCGGCTTCCCTGGCGCGGCACGCGCAGGCTCGCGACCTTGGGCGTAAGCTGTTCGGCCACGCCGGAAACGATCTGCGAATACGCGTCCAGCGGGTGACCAGGTTCCATATGCGTCTCCCGGGGCCATCCAGGTCTTGATTACAGCATTACAGTGCAACCACGAATTGGGAAGGGTGCTTACCCGGAGGCGTTCCGCTTGGAGCGGAACCACGGTGCTTCGGCCTGTGCTCGGGTGCCGCATCCGGGCGCAGGCGACGTCGACCGGTGGCTGGCTCGGTTTACCGAGGCGACGAATGGCTGGCCAGGCCTATCGGGTTGCCCTCGGGATCGAGGATCGTGGCCAGGGTGCGGGTCGGGCCGTCGGGTGAGGGAGGATCGATGATCTCGCCGCCGTGGGTCAGGACATGTTCGAGGGTCTGGTCCAGGTCGGCGACGTGGATCCAGATCATCGGCCCGGCGTCCGGGGCGGGCGGGCGGCCCTGGACCCACTGGCCGATCAGGCCGGGAGATTCGAAGTCCTGGTAGGGATGTTCGGTCTGCCAGCCGAAGACAGCCTCGTAGAACGCGGCTGACCGGGCGCTGTCGGCGGCCGGCATCTGCAGGTAACAGACCTGCCCGGGTACGAGGCTGCGGGCCCGGACGGCCTCGGCGTCGTCCTGGGCCGTGCGCGATCCCTCCTGTGCTGCCGCGGTGACCCCGACCGGGCGGTGCTCGACCACGGCGGCCGCGGGTGCTCCTGCTGGGCGGCACTCGACCACGAAGCGGCCGGAGGCCTGGGTGCTCGCGGCCAGGATCTCGAGCCCGGCCCGGCCCGCTAGTTCGGTGAACTGGGTAATCGTGCTGGTCTTCCCGCCTGCGACCAGCATGTCGATGCCCAGGGATCGCGGTGCGTCGTCGGGCGAGACGCCGCCGAGGACGGCGATCCGGCCTGCGGGGCGGGCGGTCCCGGCGGCTTGCGCGCAGCGGCGGAGGATGGCCACCGTCTCCTCGTCCGGCCAGTCGTTCAGGACGCTCTTCAGCAGGTACAAGTCGGCTCCGGAGGGCAGCGGATCGAAGAAACTCTGCCCCTGGAGCGTCACCCTGTCGGCCACCCCGGCACTGGTCAACAGCTCGCTGGCCCGGGCGACCGTGCCGGGGAAGTCGACCAGGATGCCCCGCACCTGGGGGTGGCGCCGCAGCAGCGAGGCCAGCATGGCGCCGGTGCCGCCCCCGACATCCACGATGGCGCGGACCGCGTCCCACCCGCCGGTGAGTTCGATGTCGAAGTCCGGCATGCCGTGGCCGGCGGGCCCCATGAGAGCGTCAAAGTCCGCCGCGATCTTCGGGTGCGCGGCGAGATCCTCCCAGAACGGCCGCCCGAACAGCTTCTGATAGTCCGGCCGGCCGGTGCGGACGTAGTCGAGCAGCGTCCCCCACGTGTGAGCCATCCGGCCGCCGATGCTGTCCAGGTCGAGGAAGCGCTTCGGGTCGGCGAGCCGCTCGGCGGCGCGGTTGCAGTCGAAGCGCCCGGGGGCCTGCTGCTCGAAGACACCCTTGGAGACCAGGTGGCCCAGCACGGCGTTCAGGGCATCCGGGTCGCAGCCGACCGCCGTGGCCAGGTCGGCGATGTCGTGGTGACCGTCGGCGATCAGGTCCGGGATGCGCAAAGTGGCCGCGACCATCAGGCACCAGGGCGTGGTCAGGTCGAGCATCTGGTCGAGGTCGACGCCGCCTTGTTCATCTACCATCGTGACGTGTCCTTCCTGGTCGCTTCGATCGTGCCACCGGACGCGCGGCCAGGTCTTGGAGAAAAGGGACACCGACGCGGACCACGGTACAAGGCCGGTCCGCCGTGACCGTTGTCGTCCGCCAGCCAGGGCTGCCTCTCCGCGGCCTGGTGCGCGCGATCACCTACCAGGCCGGCGAGCAGCCGCAGGCGTCGGTCGAGAAGATCCTGCCGAGCGCAGGGACCAGCCTGTGGATCAACCTGAACCGGGATGAGTTCCGATCGTACAGCGACACGGGCCAGGTCATCCGGGTGCCCGGCGCGATGCTGGCCGGGCCGACCAGCCGTGCTTCGGTGATCGAGTTCGAACAGGGCCGCGCTCATGTATCGGTGACCTTCGCCCTGGGCGCGGCAGCCTGCTTCTTCGCGCCGCCGCTAGAGCTGATCCAGGACCAGCAGGTACCGCTGGACCTTGAGTGGGGCCGACCCGGCGCGAGCCTGCGCGAACGGCTGCTCGAGGCCGCGACGCCGCGGGATGTGCTGGACGTTATGGAAGATGTCCTGCTCAGCCGGATGACCGGTCCGCTGGCGCCTGATCCCCTGGTCGCCGCGGCGGGCGGCGGCTTGTCCGCGGGGATTCCGGTCGGCGAGGTCGCGGCCGCCCTCGGGGTGCTGCCCAGGACTCTGCGCCGGAGGTTCACGGCGCAGGTAGGTCTCGGTCCCAAGCGCTTCGCCAGGGTGCAGCGGCTGCAGCGGGTGGTTCGTGATCTCGACGGGCAGGTTCAGGTCGACTGGGCGGCCGTAGCCGCGCGGCACGGTTACGCTGACCAGCCTCATCTCGTAGAGGAGTTCCGGCAACTCGTGGGCGTGACCCCGACCGAATACCTGCGATCCCGGATCGACGGGCCCAATCACCTTCGGTTCGATGTGGCCGACGGCAGCCCTGAAACGGCGACCGGGTCACGCGCGGCGGGTTGCGGTAAGGGGACTGGGAGCGTGAGCCACGCTCCGTTCGGATAAATGAAAAGGAGCGGACGTCCGGGGTGGGTACGGCGGTCAGGCCATGTGGACGCCGTGGCGGGCGGCGGTGGCCAGCGCGGCGCGGAAGTGCTCGTAGTCGGCGAGCTCGCGACCGGTGGGAGCCAGGACCAGATCGCTGGTGACGGCGGCGACCCGGGCCATGATGTCCTGGTTGGCGTGTTCTCGCTCACGGTCGGCCGCGAGCACCACCATGTTCTGGCACCACGATTGGATCAGCCAGCCGAGCAGCAGCAGAGCGACCACCATGACCGCCAGCCAGGGCACCAGTGAGGTGTCGCTGACCAGCGAGGACGGCTTGTGCGATCCATGCAGGGACAGGATCAGCACGATCCAGACCAGGCCGGCCACGGTCAGCACCATCAGCAGCCACTGCACGAGCGCGATCAGCCGCCACCATCCGGTCACCTTGTCACGCGAGGGCAGCCCTCGCGCCACGGCCACGCCCAGGGCCGCCTGGGCCTCGCTGGCCCGCGACCGGGCCGCCGCCCGCACGGTCCGCGACCAGGGTTCCGGCAGCGAGCCGCCGACCTCATCGGCGAACACCGTGATCGCGTTGTCGATTTCCGATCGCTGCGCCTGCGGGACATCGGCCGGGTCGTCGGCCAGCAGCTTGCGCGACGTCGGGCCGACGCCGCGCAAGCGCTCGGCCAGCCGCCCGGGCGGCCAGCCGATGAAGCTCCCGGCGCGGCGCTCGCGGGCACCGTTCAAGGTCTCCGTCTCCGCCGTCACTCCGGCAGCCTTCGCGAAGGCGCTGGTCAGCGTCGCAGCAGGACCAGAGGGGACGTACGTCACGGGACTGGGGGCGGCCGACCCGGCGCCCTGGCCGTCGGGCGTGGCGTCTTCCCACGGCGGACGGGCCGCGGAAGCCGGCCTGAGGGGCGCGGCGGTGGTCGGCCAGGACTGCCAGTCACCGGAGCCATCAGTTCGGCCGTTCGCCGGACCGTCAAGGCCTGCCCCCATGGCCGGTTCGTTCCGGGTCGCGTCGGGCCAGGGCGGGCTGGACGGCTGCGCCGTGGCCCCCAGGTCGCGGTTGCCGTCGACCCAGTCGTCCTGCTCCCAGGGCGGCCGTTCCGGCGACCGCGACGAGGCCGGGCCGGGCTCGCTGATGACGGCTCCGGTCCCATCGGCCGTCGGAGTGGTCAAGGTCTGGGCCGCGGGCGCCGCAGCCGGCCAACCTGGCGCCGAGTCACCGGCGTAGACAGCGAATCGCTCCAGCAGGGCATCGATATCGGCCGCGATCCGGTCGCTCGCCGCCCGCCGGGCTGCGACCGCGGCGGCCAGCGTGCCGCGCAGCTCATCGAGGCCGACACCGGTGGTCGCCGAGGTCACCAGCACAGGCGTCTCCATCAGCCCTTCGCTGTCGAGCAGCCGACGCAGGTCGGCCGCGCAGTCGGCGGCCTGATCGGGGCTCAGCGTGTCGGCCTGGTTGAGCACCACCGTGATCACGGCCGCGTGCCCGGCCAGCGGCACCAGGTACCGCTGGTGCACGGACGCGTCCGCGTACTTCAGTGGGTCGAGCACCCAGACCAGCATGTCCGCCAGCTTGACCAGGCGGTCGACCATCGCCGCCGAGCCGGTGACCACCGAGTCGTGATCGGGCAGGTCGAGCAAGAGCAGCCCGGTCAGCGACGCCTCGCCCTCGTCGAGCGCGCTGGCTCGCGCGTAACGGTGCCGCCGCTGGACACTGAGCCAGTCCAGCAGCGGAGCGGCCCCCTCCATCCCCCACACGCACGCGTGCAGGTGCCTGGTGGTCGGCCGCGTCACCCCGGCGGGCGAGAAGGCCGCCCCGGCCAGGGCGTTGAACAGCGAGGATTTGCCGCTGCCGGTGCCACCCGCCAGGGCGACCACGGTGTGCGAAGCGGACATTCGCATCCGCTCACCGGACCGCCGGAGCAGCGCTTCCGCGTCGGTGACAAGCTCCTGGCTGAACCCGTCGGACCCCGCTCTTGCGGCCGCGATCCGGGTCAGCTCGGTGAGGGAGGCCAGCCTGGCGGGCAGATGCGAATATCCCAGCCCGGTCATGCCGATCGTGTTCGTTGTCACCTAACCGCCTCGAGCGAGTACTCCGCCTGGTACAGCCGGATCGCCGCCACATCCTCGCAGGGACCGGCCGACTCGATCACCTCGACGAACCTGACCATTTCCTCGTCCAGGAGCAGCCGGACCAGGTGGATCAGGTCCGCACGGGCCTTGGCCAGGATCCCGGCGCGCATCCCGGTGCCGAACACCGAGGCCAGCAGTCGCCGCGGTTCGGTGTAGATGTTGGTGCTCTCGTCCTCGGTAGCCAGCGGGCCGGTGATCGACACTGCGCCCGGCGCGTCCTCGCCCAGCATGGCGACCAGCACGACCAGGCCGAGCGACTCGTCATCGAAGGAGTTGCGCTTGGTCCCGGGCCGGACATCCTCCGCCTCGGCCAGCCGGACCAGGTGGTCCTGCCAGGCGCCGACGGCGCGCGCGGCGCGCAGCGGCAGGTCCGATGAGGACCGGCTGAAGGCGGTGACCTGGCTGGCGCTTTCGGTCGCGGGCTCGGCCGGGCCCGTCCCGAAGGCGGATTCGAAGACCTGCTTGGCATACTCGCCGCGGGCCCGGTCGGCGACGGCGTCCTCCAGCAGCACGGCGCCTGCGGCGTTCGCGCGCCAGCTGCCTTCCACGTGCTCGGCAGCGCGATCCGCGATGGACACGACGAACGATTCGATCGCCGAACGCAACGCTATGTTGAGCGCCGCAGGGCGCGCTCCTCGCCCACGCGCGCGCTTGCCCTTCTTGGCGGGCTTTCCGCCGCGGCGCGGCCGCAGGTCGCCGCCGACCATGCAATCCTGCCATCGCGCCAGCACCTCGCCGGTGAGCAGAGTGCCGTTCTTCAGGCCGGCGTTCGCCTCGGCGAAGGCCCGCTCGTAGGCTGCTTCCGCGGTACGCCGCAGCTCTGCGCGCAGCACGACCTGGGCCTCGACGTGGCCGGCCATGGCCGGAACCCGTGACTTGAACGTGTCGAGCACCCCGGACATCGTCTGGGAGAGCACCGCGACCCGGCGGTCGCTCCGCGTGGCGGTATCAGCGAGCCAGTCGCGGACCGGCTGGTAGGCGTCGAGCGGCAGCATGCCGTCGATCAGCGGGGTCTCCAGGATCACGAAGCGGTTCTCCGCCGCGATCCCGTTCGCGTCCAGCATGGCGTTGAAGTGATCGGCGAGCTCGGTCCGGTAGGTCTGCGGGATGCGGGACAGGATCACGCCGAGCGAGGCCTTACGGTCCCGGGCGTGCTGGAGGATCTCCCACACCGGCCCGTCGGCGTACCGGCTGGCGCTGGTCATGAACAGCCACAGGTCCGAGGCATCGAGGAACTGGTAGGCGAACTCGTGGTGAGCCTTGATCACCGAGTCGATGTCGGGGGTGTCCAGCAGCGCGATACCCCGCGGCATACCGTCGCTGGCGGCCAGGACCAGCAGGCCGTCGCGGCCCGGCCGGGCCAGCCCCTCCTGCCGGACCCGGGGCAGGGTAGGCAGGAAGTTGTTCTCGGCAAACCAGTCGATGTCATCGGGGTGACAGGCGAGAACCGGGCTGTTGGTCGTCGGGCGGCGCACGCCGGTCGTGCTCACATGGGCGCCCACGATGCTGTTGATCAGGGTCGATTTCCCGGCACCAGTGGAGCCGACCAGGGCGACCAGCACGGGCGCCGCGGACCGGCGCACCCTGGGTAGCAGGTAGTCGTCGATCTGGCTGAGGAGCTTGGCGCGTTCGGCCCTCACCTCGGCCGAACCGGCGATCTCGAACACGAGGGGAATGGCCGCGATCCGCTTGCGCAGGTTGAGCAGCGCGGCCTCCAGGAGGCGCGCGTCCACCCGCACGTGGAACTCGGCGGGTTCCTGGGTTTCGGCGGGTTCCTGGGTTTCGGCGGGTTCCTGGGTTTCCGCCCGCGCCTGGGCTTCGGCGGGTTCCTGGGCTTCGGCGGTTTCGTGGGACTCGGTGGGCTCTTGGGACGCGGCGGGCTGCTGAGACGAGGCGGGTGCCCGGGGCCCTGCGGGCGCGGTGTCACTGGCGGGAGCCTCTGCAGCGCTGACGTTCTCGGAGTGCTCGGTCGGTCCGGCGGGCGGCGCCTCGTCGACCGGGGCTGAAGTGTCATCTGGGGCTGAAGTGTCATCCGGGTCAGGCGCGGCGGCCGACGGCTCCGCAGACCCGGCAGGCACCCCCGCAGACCCGGCAGGAGAGGTGCCGGGGCCGGGCTCGGATGCTTCCGGTCGACCGAAGGCAGGCATCACCAGGGTGTCATCCCCGTTATGCCGCTGGCCCTCACCGCCGCCCGAGTCATCACTGCTCACATGGCTGACGCCAGGGTCATCAAAGTCGGCAGCCGCAACAGCGCCTGCGCCGGGCTCGCTATGACGGCCGGCTTCAGACGCTGCGGACGCCGCCACGCCCTGACCTTCCATTGTTCCAACGGCCTCCTCAACCCCTGGAACCCCCCACACTCCTCGGGGGGACCGGGTTCGACCGGATCTCCGGCTGTCGCCTAGCACGCGGAGTTTATCCTTTTCACCAGGCGGTTACATCGCTCATCAGCTTGGTTATCTCTGCCGCGACGTTCACCACGTCACCGACCACGACGATCGCGGGTGGTCGGATGCCCTCTCGTGTCACCTTGTCTTCCACTTGTTCCAGTGTTGAGTTAATTGTGCGCTGCGTCGGCATCGTCCCGTCTGAGATTACAGAAACGGGTGTATCCGGATTGCGTCCATGCCGGAGCAGTTCCGTCGCCACGGCACCGATCCGCTGCACGGCCATCAGCAGGACCAGGGTCCCCGGACTGCCGCCGAGCAGTGCCCAGTCCACCGTAGACCGATCGTCGCCCGGCGGGACGTGAACGGACACAACGTGGAACTCCTGCGCTACGCCCCGGTGGGTCACCGGCAGCCAGGCGCTGGTGGGTACGCCCACCGCGCTGGTCACCCCCGGCACCACGGTGACCGGGACGCCAGCCCACAGGCAGGCCAGGACCTCCTCGGCGCCCCGGCCGAAGACGAACGGGTCACCGCCCTTGAGCCTAGCCACGAACCTGCCCGCCCGGGCCCGGTCGATCAATGTGGCGTTGATCTGCTCCTGGCCCATGGCGCGACCGTAGGGAATCTTGCTGACGTCGATGATCTCGACGTCCGCGGGCAGTTCGTCTAGCAGCGAGCGAGGCGCCAGCCGGTCGGTGAGCACCACGTCGGCCTCGGCCAGCAGTTGCCGACCGCGCACCGTGATCAGCCCGGGATCACCCGGGCCGCCGCCGATGATCGCCACCCCGGCGCGGCGTCCTCGCCCGTGCCGGGCACTGAGCTGGCCGGTGCGCAGCCCGGCGATGATCGCGTCCCTGATCGCTGCGCTGTGCCGCGGGTCGCCGCTGAGCACGCCGACCTGGACCGCGCCACCACCGACAGCGGCGCCCTGTATGCCGTCGGCCCGGGCGCCGTCGGCCCGGACGTCCTCGGCCCGGACATCTTCGGCCCGGGCGCCGTCGGAGCGGACATCCTCGGCCCGGGCGCCGTCGGCCCGGACATCCTCGGCGCGGGCGCCGTCGGCCCGGACGTCTTCGACGCGGCCCGTGGCCGGCGTCCACGCGGCCGAGGCCTGGGCGTCGTCGGCCCGGACGTACCAGGTCCGCTGGCGTTCGGCTTCGGCCGCGACGGCCGCATTCGCCGCGGCATCATCGGTGCAGGCGCAGACCAGCCAGGCGCCGGCACAGTCGCCGTCGGCGTAGCCGCGCGGCTCCCAGCGGATCCGGCCCGCCGTGGCCAGGTCCTCCAGGGACGCGGTGACCGCGGGCGAGACCAGGACGATGTCGGCGCCCGCGTCGAGCAGCGCGGGGATCCGGCGGGTGGCCACCGCTCCCCCGCCGACGACGACCACGCGGCGCCCCCGCAGCCGGAGCCCCAGCAGGTACGGGTCCATGACTCCTCGGTCCGTCAAGCTTGCCCTGTTCAAGGCCCTGTCTATCAGCCTGCCGGTCACGACCGAGCCAGCGGGCGCCGCGGCGCCCGAACCGCCGTAACCGGGGGGCCGGGAATTCCTCCGCCTATCGTGGTGAACCCGGCTTACCCAGTGGATTGTGGCAGCCCAAGTGGCTCAAGCGCCAAAGCCCGCGACGGTACCTCTGGCCGTCTGTCGGCCGCCACCTCATATGCGTCACCAGCACCATTAGCCACTGCCCGCGACGCCGTGCCTGGGGCGCGCTGTGCCTCCGGCCCCGGAGAGGGGATCATGCCGACTCTGCCACCAGCCGCCCGGTCCAGAGGGTCGCCATCGAGGCCACGGTGAGCATGTGATCGCCCAGCCTCCTGCCGTGGATGTCACAGCCGTCACAAAAGGTCACTAGCGCCACGCCAGGCGGCGGGGCACTCCGATTATCGCGGAAGATCGGTCTTCGCGGAGGATCCGAGCAGCTATACCTGCCCTTTTCCGCTGTATAAGCCATAATATCCGCGATATTGTGGCTGTAGTCGATTAAAGATACGAAGGCATCTCGCGTCGCTGCGGCATGTCCGCCGCTCGGGCTATGGGGCGGCCCCATCCTGTAAAGCCATCTTGGCTAGATCCCCTGAGCTGCCGGCTCGGCCAGTGGGCCGACTCGTGATCGAGGCCATCTACCCGCTCTGACATCGCGGGTATCAGCATCGGCCGATCCCCGGCGCCATTCGGGGAGCGGCGGGCTCATCATCGACGATCACCTCGGATACCTGGGCGGTGACGCCAGGCGCGCCTGGAGGCCCGAAACGCGGTTGACCATCGAAGCCGCAATGCGGCTCTGGGCATCATGTACCGGGACTACCGTGTCGTCCTCCGTGCCCGAGTGGTCCTCCATCTCAGGCAGATCTTTCCAGATGACGGGATACCTGTCACGGTCGCACGGGCTGGTCCATACCTGGACATGGGCGGGTTGGAGGGCCGCCCAGACCACGCTGGCCAGGTCGTCGCAGACGGAGTCCAGGTCGACGGCATCCTTGAGCCGGGCCGCGAACGCGGCCACCGTGGCCTCGGCG
>Ga0187781_10001091_pt1 | contig 20348 bp, 20 predicted proteins | sample 0715_SJ02_MP02_2_FD_132447 | JGI IMG/M metagenome (GOLD analysis project Ga0187781, IMG submission 132447) | Tropical peat soil microbial communities from peatlands in Department of Meta, Colombia - 0715_SJ02_MP02_20_MG | ecosystem: Environmental > Terrestrial > Soil > Wetlands > Peat | place... | reverse complement strand
GTACTTCCGCAAGTACGGCGCGGACGTGAAGCTCGTCTGGTTCGCCAACTACAGCGACTCGATCGCGGCCCTTTCGACCGGACAACTCGACGCCAACAGTCAGACCTGGTCCGACACCTTGGGCCCGCTCGCGAAGGGACTGCCGCTCAGGGTCATCCTGGTGAACGACAACTCCGCCGGCAACGATGCCCTGATGGCGGGTCCGAAGATCAGGAGCTTCGCGGATCTGCGCGGCCACAAGATCGCCCTCGAACAGTTCAGCATCTCCCACTTCGTGCTCTACACGGCGCTCGCGCGCAACGGACTCTCGCCCAAAGACGTTCAGGTGATCAACCTGTCCGCGGGAGACGCCGCCGCCGCCTTCATCGGCGGGAGCGTCGACGCCGCCGTCGTCTGGAACCCGTGGATCAGCCAGATCGAGAAGAGCGGCAAAGGCAGGGCGCTGTTCACCTCGCGGGAGATGCCCGGGCTGATTCCGGATCTCCTGGTGGCGCAGGCCCAGGCGGTGCAGGGACACCGCAAGGACTTCATCGCCATGATCCGGGCCTGGTTCGATACCGAGGCCTTCATCCGCACGCAGCCCGAGCGGGCCGTCGCGATCATGTCGAAGGTCGTCAGTCTCACGCCCGAGCAGTACCGCGTGTTCCTTCCGGGCACGCGCTTCTTCGATGCCGCCGCGAACCTCGAAGCCTTCAATCCCGCAAACCCTCAAGGCCTCGCGCGCGTTGCGCCCACGATCGGCGCGTTCCTGCTCTCGAACAAGCTGATTGATGCCGTTCCCGATGCGGCTGCGGCCGTCGATGGAACCCTGGTGCAGGCCGCTGTCGCCCTGCAACCCTCACAGAGCGCGCGCTGAGGCATGAACGACATCAGCACCATTCGAGTCGAGCGACGGCGGCCGAAGGAAGAGCTGTGGAAAATTCGCGGCTGGCTGAGTAAGCGCAGTTACTGGATGCTCGCCGCGCTCGGACTCGCGGTCCCGCTCGCCTTCTGGACGCTGCTCACCGCGCTCGGCTCGGTCAATCGGGTGTTCCTCCCCGGCCCGTACGATGTCGTGCACCGGGTCGTCACCTGGTTCCGGGACGATGAGCTGCTCGCCGATGTCGGCATCAGCTGCTTCCGCGTCACCGTGGGATGGGCCCTCGCGGCCTTCGTGGCGCTGCCACTTGGCCTGTTCATCGGCACCTTTCGGGCGGTGCAGGCGGCACTCGAGCCGCTCATGGACTTCGTGCGCTATCTGCCGGCCGTGGCCTTCATTCCACTCGTGATGCTGTGGGTCGGAATCGACGAGGGGGCCAAGATCGCCATCATCTTCATCGGTACGTTCTTTCAGATGGTCCTGATGGTGGCGGAAGACGTGCGGCGTGTCCCGATGGCGCAGCTCGAGGTCGCCCAGACGCTCGGCGCCACGCGCAGTGAGGTCATCAACGAGGTCATCATCCCCTCCGCCAAGCCCGCGCTGCTCGATACGCTGCGCATCACCATGGGCTGGGCCTGGACCTACCTGGTCGTCGCGGAGCTGGTCGCCGCCAACTCGGGCCTCGGTTACGCCATCATCAAGGCGCAGCGGTTCCTGCAGACCGACAAGATCTTCGCGGGAATCATCCTGATCGGCGCCATCGGGCTGGCGATCGATCAGGGATTCAGGCTGGTGCATCGGCTGGCGTTCGGCTATCTGTACGCGCGCAGCTGACACGCATGAGCGCAATCAGCTGTCGGCGGGTGGAAAGGATCTTCGGCAGCGGCCGCACGCCCGTGGTTGCCCTCAAGGGCGTCTCCCTCGAGATCGCCGCCGGCGAGTTCGTCACCGTGGTCGGAGCCTCGGGGTGTGGGAAGTCGACGCTGCTGCGCATGATCGCGGGGCTCGAAGCCTATACCGGCGGCGAGATCGAGGCCGGCGGCGCTCCGGTCGTGGGTCCCGGCGCGGACCGCGCCATGGTTTTCCAGAATTATAGCCTCTATCCCTGGCTCACGGTGATGCGCAACATCAAGTTCGCGCGTCAGCTCGAAGTGCACATTCGCGATCGCACCAGCGCCGACGTCGATGCGGCGAGCGGCCGTGCCGACGCGTTGCTGCAGCTGATGGGCCTCGAGCAGGCCGCCGACTCCTATCCGTCTCAGCTGTCGGGCGGCATGCAGCAGCGCGTGGCGATCGCGCGCGCACTGATGACCCGGCCGCGAATCCTGCTCATGGACGAGCCCTTTGGCGCGCTCGACGCCCAGACGCGCGAGGTGATGCACGACCTGATCCTGCACGTGTGCGCACTCGAGGGCTGCACGGTGGTGTTCGTGACCCACGACGTCGATGAGGCGATCTATCTCGGCCGGCGCGTCGTGGTGATGGCGCCGCGGCCTGGGCGCATCGATGCCATCTATGAGGTGCCGCTGCCACCCAAACGCAGCTACGCGATGCGACACTCGAGCGAGTTCCTCACCCTGCGCGCGCAGATCCTCGATCGCATTCGCGGCACCTCACAGGTTCGCACCGACCTTCGCCTGCTGGAAAAGCTGTCCCGGCGGGCGGCGAGCTGATGAGTCCGGGCCAGCATCAGCTGTTCGAGGCGCTCGAGCGGGTCGGCCGGGCACTGCGCGACACGCCGCGCGACCCGCGGCTGCTGCTTAAGCGTGCAGAGTGCTTGCTGGTGCTCGGCCGGGCGTCGCAGGCTCGTGAGGCCGCCGCCGCGGCCCTCGAAGCGCGCCCGACGGATCCGCGCGTGCTCGATGCGATCGGCAATCTTCTCAGCCGCGCGCACGATCAGCCGGCTGCCCTCGAGGCCTTCGGGCAGGCGATCGCCCTCGCCCCCCGCACGCCCCATTTCCGATTTAACCGGGCGACGGTGCGGCGCTTTCTCGGGGACCTGCAGGGCGCCGAGGAGGACTACGACCGGGTCATTTCGCTCGCCTGCCATGACTACGAAGCCTATCTGAACCGGTCCGAGCTGCGTCTGCAGACGCGGGAGCACAATCACGTAGCGGAGCTCGAAGCACTGCTCGCCGAAGGGCACACCGACTGGCGGGGTGCAGTAGCGCTGCGCTACGCACTTGCCAAGGAATACGAGGATCTCGGTGAGCACGGCCAGGCCTTCGTGCATCTGGAGCGCGGAGCGCGCCTGAGGCGGCAGCACCTGCGCTACGACGTCAGCGCCGATGTGGCCACGGTCGAGTGGATCATTCGCGCCCATTCGGACTCCGTGGAGCCACTGCCCCCCGCCAGCGACGCGGATCCCGCTGCGCCGATCTTCATCGTCGGACTGCCCCGCAGCGGCAGCACGCTGGTCGAGCGGATTCTCGGATCGCACTCGCGAGTCACGCCGGGCGGGGAGCTCCCGCATTTCACCCTGGCGCTGACGCGGGCGGTGAGGCGGCTCGCCGGACAGCCGCAGCTCGGACGGCAGGAGCTCATCGTCCACTCGGCGGGCGTCGACTTTGCAGCGCTCGGGAACGATTACCTCGCTCTGGTCGAGGCAGGTGGCATCAGTGCCGGCATCTTCACCGACAAGATGCCGCTCAATTACCTTTATAGCGGACTGATCCGGCGCGCGCTGCCTCACGCCCGGATCGTGCACGTGAGGCGCTCGCCGCTCGCGGCCTGCTACGCGATGTACAAGACACTCTTCAAGGACGGTTATCCCTTCTCTTACCAGTTGGACGAGCTCGGCCGCTACTACGTAGCCTACGACCGCCTGATGCGTCATTGGGCGGCGAAGCTCCCCGGCACCATCCTCGAGCTGCGCTACGAGGACTTGGTCAAAGACGTCCTTGGTGAGTCCCGGCGGCTCCTCGAGTTCTGTGGCCTCGAGTGGCAGGAGGCCTGCGCGAACTTCCATCTGAATGAGAGCGCGAGCACCACCGCCAGCGCCGCGCAGGTGCGCCGGCCGCTGTACGACTCCTCGGTCTCGCTCTGGCAGCACCACCGCGTGCGACTCGAGCCGTTGGCGCAGCAGCTCGAGGCGGCAGGGATCGATGTCGATTAGGCGCGCACTCTGGCTCGCGCTGTTCGCGATGCTCCTCCCGCAGCTGCTGTACGCGCGGCAGCCGACGCTCGGGGTGGTGAACTGGATCGGCTACGGGCCGATCTACTGCGCCTCGGCCCAGGGTTATTACCGCAAGCGCGGCGTCGACCTGCGGCTCGTCACCTTCAGCGATAACTCGATCATGTCGGGGGCGCTCGAGGGAGGTGAGCTCGATGCCTCGACCCTGACTTACGATCAGGTCATCACCGCCAACGCCAAAGGATGGAAGCTCAAGGTGGTGATGCCGCTCGACTACTCGGTCGGCGGTGACGCGATCGTCGCCGGTGCCGCGATCCATTCAGTCAGGGACCTGAAGGGACGCAGGATTGCCTTCCAACCTCTCTCGCCCTCGGACTTTCTCCTGGGTTACGCGCTCGCCCAGGTCGGGCTCTCGCAAAAGGACGTGCGGGCGCTCAATTCCACCCCGGAAGGGGTGGTCTCGATCATGGCGACCGGGGCAGTGGATGCCGGGGTCACGTACCAGCCGAGTGTCTCGACGATCCTAAAGCTCGGCGGCGGCAAGCTCTACCACGTGCTGCTCTCTTCACGCGAGGCGCGCGGCATCATCACCGACGTGCTCGTGGTGCGTGCGGCCACCATCACGGACAACCCGAAGCTGGTGGATGCCCTGATCCGCGGCACGATGGACGGGCTGTCCTTCATGCAGCAGCAGCCCGAGCAGGCCATCGCGATCATCAGCAGGACGCTCGAGATCAGTGCCGCGGATGCCCGCGAACAGCTCTCGAACGTCGAGAACCCCTCGCTGGCGAACCTCGGGGAAGTCTTCAGGCCCGGTACGGCGCTGCCCTCCTTCTACGCAAGCGGTGCGCTGATCGGCGCGATCCTGAAGAAAGAGGGGCAGATCGACCATGTGCCGGCGATTGCCGACACTTACGACGCACGCTTCGTGATTGAGCTGCAGGCCCATCCGGGAGAATGAGGAAATGAGTGCGGACACGCGCCCCTGGCGCCCCTGGCACGCCTGGCCCAACGCCATCGTCGTCAGCTACGTGCTCCTCGGCTGGCCGGCAGGGGTCTGGCTGCTCACGCTGCCGCCACTGTGGGCAGGCGCGCTGGGCGTGCTCCTCACGGCGCACACCCTCGTCTGCTCAGCCTATTTGCTGCACGACTGCACCCACAACCTGGTATTCCCCGGCGCCCGGGCGAATGACCGGTTGGGCGCGCTGCTTGGCTGGATCAATGGCGCACGTGTCGCGAGCTATCCGGACATCAAGCGCAAACACCTGCGCCATCACGTCGATCGGCTCGATGTCGTGACCTTCGATTACCGCGCCGTACTGATGCAGTCGCCGGTCTGGCTGCGCCGGGGGGTGCTCGCGCTCGAATGGGCCTACGTTCCTGCCGTTGAGGTCCTGATGCGCGTCCTGGTGATCTCGACCCCGTTCGTCTATGGGACATTTCGCGAGCGCGTGACGGTGACCGCCGTGCTGACCATCCGGCTCGCCGCATTCGGCGCGTTGGCGCTGCTGTCGATCAGGGCCGTGCTGCTCTATGCGCTCTCGTACCTGCTCTTTCTGCACGTGCTGCGCTTCATGGACGCTTTCCAGCATACCTACGAGATCTATGTCTCGCGCTCTCCGGCACCGGCGCCACCGGACCCCAGACGCAATCGCCAATACGAGTATGAGAACACTTTTTCCAATCTCTTGAGCGAACGGCGTCCCTGGCTGAATCTCCTGGTGCTGAACTTCCCCTATCACAACGCGCATCACGCGCAGACTGGCGTGCCGTGGTATGGGCTCCCGGCGCTCCATCGCACTCTCTACGGAGATCCCCACACCCGCACCCAGGTCATCGCCTTTCGCCCGCTGCTTGCGAACTACCACCGCTACCGCGTGGCTCGGGTACTCGCGGACGACTACGGGTCCGTATCGAGGGACGAGTCGCGGGCGAGTGGCTTCATCGGCGCGGTCGGCGTTTCGTTCCTGACGGCGATCTGAGCGGGCCGTGGCCGACAAGCTGGCGCTCCTGATCATCGACATGCAGCGGGATTTTCTCGATCCTGAGGGCTACATCGCCCGCAGCGGCGTCGACGTCAGCCCACTGCGAGCGATCATCCCGAACGTTCGCCGCCTGCTCGAGACGGCACGTGACCGCAGGATTCCGGTCATTCACACCCGGGAAGGACACCGGCCGGACCTTTCCGATCTGCCTGCCGTCAAGGCTCGGCGTGCGGCGCGCGCCGGAGCGGCCATCGGAAGCCCCGGACCTTTAGGCAGACTCCTCGTCCGTGGCGAGCCGGGTCACGCGATCGTGGCCGAGCTCGCGCCGCTTCCCGCCGAAGTGGTCATCGACAAGCCCGGTTTCGGCGCCTTCTACGCCACCGACCTCGAGCACGTGCTGCAGACGGCGGGTATCCGTGCGCTCGCACTCGCCGGAGTGACCACGGACGTCTGTGTTCACTCCACGCTGCGTGAGGCTGTGGACCGTGGTTTCGACTGCCTGACCGTCGGTGACGCCTGCGCCGCGGGCAATGCCGGCATTCACGCCGCGATGCTCGCCTGTATCCGGGGCGAGGGGGGAATCCTCGGCGGCGTCAGCACCACCGAGGAAGTGCTGAACGTCTGGCGACCCTAACGCGCGCTGTAGCCGCGTCCCTGCAGGCAGGCAATCATGGCACGCTGGTAGTCGGCGCGCCTGGCGCCCGCCTGATCGGGCGGCACGCCGCCGCCGGCCTGAGTCGGATCGAAGCCGGTCTGCGACGAGGACCATTTGTGGCACTCGTACTGATCCTGTGACTGCTGCTCGGCGCTCTGGCCCTGCTGCGGGTAGATGAAGAGGTTGTCTCCCTGCGCCTGCGGCGGCGGCTGCGGAGCATCGGGCGATGCCCCCTGGTCGTTGGGCGGTTCGACCACTTCGTAACCGCTGTTCGCCTGGCTCCACACGTAGTAAGTGTCGTTGGCGTAGTAGTAGGGAACGCCGCCGATCCACATCGTCGTATAGAAGGGCGGCAGCACCGGGACGAACAGGCCGATCGGCGCGCCGACCACGATAAAGCTCGCCCCATACGGCCGGTACCACACGCCGCCCGAATAATAGAAGCGACCGCCCGGCCGATCGAATACGTACGGGTGGCCCGGCAGCGCGCGGACGTAGTTGCCGCGGTCGGGGTAGTAGTGGTTGTGGGCGTAGCGCGCATCGATATGCTCCGGAGCGCGGCCGCCCGCGCGGAAACCTCCGTGATCCCGATCCTGCGCCTGCGCGCCCGTCGTGGCGAGCGCCAGCGTCGCGATCAGCGCCCCACAGGCCCGTATCCACATCGCTGTGTTCTTCATGATCGTTCCCGCACTTACTTCACGGTGTAGCCGCGCGCATCGAGACACGCGGAGATCGCGCGCCGATAGCTCAGCGCCTGCTGTTCCTGGGCCGCCGCGGCGCGCCGATCCTGGACGACTACGGTGCGCGTCGCCTGCGCGTTGGCGGCATCGGCCGAGCTGCCGATCGCGCCACCCACCACCGCGCCCGCGAGCGCCGCGGGTGCGGCCTGCCAGCGCGGTGCGATCGCAGCGCCGATGATCGCGCCGGCGACCGCGCCGATCGCCGTATTCGTTCCAGGGGGCGGAGCCGCCGAGACGACCTGCACGCGATCATGCGGAGGCACGCCCGGCGCGCTCGGGTCGAAACCGGTCTGCTGCGTCGCCCAGGTGCTGCACTCGTAGTGATCGCGGTCCTGCTGTTCCGGCGACTGGCCGTGCTGCGGGTACGCATACACCTGGCTGATCGGCGGCGGCGGCGGCGGCGGTGGCGCGTCGTAGACCGGACGCGGCGGCGGGGCGGCCACACAGCCGGCGAGGACAACCGCCGCGGCACTCACGGCGAGCGCTGCGAGACCGGCGCGGCGGTACTTAACTGTAGGGTTCATCATGAGAAGTGTTTCCATGTCCGAGAAAGAGAATTCGCCCTTCACAGAACGTTAGGTGTGGGCTCAACGTTGACACTCAAGGCCCTCCGCCCTGGCACGAAATTGGACGGCGCGCCAAGGGTTTAAGTTCCACTCAGTGTGAGCAATTGTTAATCCCGGAGCCTCGCTTTCAATAGGCAAGTGTACGGATTTTACCCCGCTGGTCTCGTGTTGCCGAGCACCGCGGCGACGCGCTCGAGATCTGCGGCCGTGTTGACGTCCGGCCCGGGCGGCTCGGCGGCGTCGGCGACCTGGATGTGCAGGCCGTTCTCGAGTGCGCGCAGCTGCTCGAGCTTCTCGCGCAGCTCGAGCGCGCCTGGCGCGAGCGCCGCGAGGCGCGTGAGCGCCCCGACCCGGTAGGCATAAATCCCGACGTGCCGCCGCGCGCCGCCCGCATCGGTCGGGCTCGCGAGCCCCGCGCCGGCACCCGCGCGGTTCCACGGGATCGGCGCGCGGCTGAAGTAGAGCGCCCGCCCGTCCGCAGCCGTCACCACCTTGACCGCGTTGGTGTCGAGCAGCTCGCCGACCGATCCGATCGGCGTTGCCAGCGTGGCAACGTCGGCAGCCGGCGCCGACTCCAGCAACTGTGCCACCTGGGCGATGAGCCTTGGGGGCATCAGGGGCTCATCGCCCTGCAGATTCACTACGATGTCCCGCTCCCCCCAGCGCCGCGCCCGCGCAACCTCCGCGATGCGGTCGGTACCCGAGGCGTGGGTCGCGGCCGTCATCAGCGTCTCAGCGCCGAAGCCGCGCGCCGCCTGGTAGATGCGCGCATCGTCGGTCGCGATCAGCACCTCGGCGGCGCCCGCGGCGCAGGCGCGCTCGTGCACCCACTGGATCATCGGCTTGCCGGCGATCGCGCGCAGCGCCTTGCCGGGCAGCCTCACCGAGTCATAGCGCGCCGGAATGACGACCCGGAACATGACGCGCACGCTCAGCGCTCGAGCAGCGGATCGTCGGCGGCGAGCTGGCGAGCCTCCTCCTCGAGCATCACCGGCACGTCGTCGCGAACGGGAAAGGCGAGCCGGTCCATGCGGCACACCAGCAGCTGCGCCTCGCGCGCGTACTTGAGCGTCCCCTTGCACACCGGGCAGGCGAGTATCTCGAGGAGTCTCGGATCCATCGGCGCTCTAACCTCCGCTGCGTGCGCGCAACTTGCCCAGCAACCCCGCGCGCAGCTCGCGCGCATCGCGGTCGTTGAACGCCGCGCTGACCGGCACGCACCACAGCCGTGCGTTGGCGAACGGCGCGCATTTTACGGCATCTTTCTCGGTCATGAGGATCGGCAGCTCGTCGCCAAAGGCGAGCTCGCTCGCGGTGAAGGGATGATGATCCGGGAAGGGATGCGCGATCACCTCCAGTCCCGCCGCCGTGAGCTCGCGAAAGAAGCGCTGCGGATTGCCGATCCCCGCCACGGCGTGCACCCGCCGCCCGCGGAACGAGGCGAGCTCACTCGGCACGCCGCGCCCGTCGAGCCGTACCGCCGGCTGCGCCACGAGCCGCATGCTGAGTGCGGCCGCGGGCAGCATGCGCTCGAGCGAGCCGTGCGCCGGCCCGCCATTCACCACCACGACGTCGGCGCGGCCGAGCGCCGCGAGCGGCTCGCGCAGCGGGCCTGCGGGCAGCAGGCGCCCGTTACCGAAGCCGCGGCTGCCGTCGATCACGACGATCTCGACGTCGCGCGGCAGGCGCAGATGCTGCGGCCCGTCGTCGGAGACAATCACGTCCGCGCCGCGCGCGATGAGGGTACGGGCGGCGGCCACCCGGTCCGCGGCCACCATCGTCGGGCAGCCGGTGCGGCGCGCGATGATCACCGGCTCATCGCCGACGTCGCGCCAGTCCGAGTCGGCGTGCACGTAGCGCGCCTCGCCGCTGCGCCGGCCGTAGCCGCGCGACACGATGCCCACTTTTAGCTTCGCGGCGGTAAGCTCGCGCGCCAGGTAGATCGTGAGCGGCGTCTTGCCGGTGCCGCCGACCGTGAGGTTGCCGACCACCACCACCGGCTGCGTCAGCCGGCGCGCGCGCAGCAGGCCGAGCCGATAGGCGCCGCGGCGTGCGCCGCTGAGCGCCGCGTAGATCCAGGCGAGCGGCGCGAGCAGCGCCGCCGAGCCGCCTTCGTACCACAGTCGCTCGAGCCGCTGGCGCACCGCGAACTTCCGTCAGTCGGAGAACTGCAGCTGGTGCAGTTGCGCGTACAGGCCGCCGCGGGCGAGCAGCTCGGCGTGCGTGCCCTGCTCGACGATCGCGCCGGCATCCAGCACGATGATGCGGTCGGCCTGCTCGACCGTCGACAGGCGGTGCGCGATCACCAGCGTCGTGCGGTCGCGCAGCAGCTGGGCGAGCGCCGCCTGGATGTGGCGCTCGGACTCGGTATCGAGGGCCGAGGTGGCCTCGTCGAGGATCAGGATCGGCGCGTCCTTGAGCAACGCGCGCGCGATGGCGATGCGCTGGCGCTGGCCGCCGGAGAGCAGCATGCCGCGGTCGCCCACCAGGGCATCGAACCCGTCCGGCTGATGGCGCACGAACTCCAGGATGTGGGCCGCCTCGGCGGCGCGCTCCAGGGCGGCATCCGACACCTCGCGCCCGAAGGCGATGTTGTTGCGGATGGTGTCATCGAACAGCACCACGTCCTGGCTGACCACCGCGATCTGCTCACGCAGGTTGCACAGCTGGTACTCGCGTACGTCGCGGCCGTCGACGGCGACGCTGCCGGCGCGCACGTCGTAGAAGCGCGGCAGCAGATTCACCAGCGTCGACTTGCCGCTGCCCGAGCGCCCGACGATCGCGAGCGTCTCGCCGGCGGCGACCTCGAGCGAGATGTCGGCGAGCGCCACCGGCCGGCCCGGCGGCGCCACCGCGGTTCCCGCCGTGCCGCCGCGCTCGCTGCCCTCGGCGGCGTGGTAGGCGAACGACACGTGCTCGAACCGCACCGCCCCCCGCACCCGCGCGGCGCGGTAGCTGCCGCCCTGCGGCTCGACCGGCTCATCGAGCAGCTCGAACAGGCTCTGCCCGCCGGCGATGCCCTGCTGCAGGGGACCTGCGACCCCCACCAGGTCGCGCAGTGGCTGCGCGATGCTGACCAGCGCGGTGAAGAAGCCGAGCAGATCGCCCATGGAGGTGCGGCCGTGCACCGCGTCCGCGATGGCGATCGACAGCACCACCGCGAGTCCGACGGCCGTCAGCAGCTGCACCACCGGGTTCGACAACCCCTTGGTGAGGATCAGCTTCATGTTCGAGCGGCGGTTGTGCTCGTTGACCGCATCGAACACCTGCGCGAGATGCTGCTGCGCGTTGTAGACCTTGATGAGGCGCGGCGCCTCGAAGCTCTCCTTGGCGACCCGCGTCACGTCGCCCATCGAGTCCTGGATGCGCCGGCTGTAGCGGCGGAACTTGTGGTTGATGACCGAGACCAGCCAGCCGACCAGCGGGCCCATGGTGAGCGCGAGCAGCGCCAGGCGCGCGTTGAGCCACAGCAGGAAGCCGATCGAGCCGACGATCGTGAGCGTGGTGCGCACCACGACCACCACCGAGTCGGTGGTCGCCTGGCCGATCTGCTCGGTGTTGAAGGTGAGCCGCGACAGCAGCGCCGCGGACGAGTTGCGGTCGAAGAAGCCGATCGGCAGATCGAGGATGCGGCGGAACGCGTCACTGCGCAGCCTGGCCACGATATGCCGGCCGACGTAGCCCATGAAGTAGGTCTGGGTGAAGTCGCCGAGGCCCCGCAGGAAGAACAGCCCGACCACCGCCAGCGGCACCCACACGATGGTGCGCGGATCCTGATGGGTGAAGGTGCCGTCGCCGAACTTCTTGGCGAGCAGCGCGAAGCTGGCCATGGTCGCCGAGAACACGACCGCGCCGAGCACCCCGAGCATGAAGTGTCCGCGATGCGGCCGTATGTAGCCGAGCAGGCGCCGGTAGGTCCTCAAACCCCCGTCGTTCAAGGCTTGCCCGCCGCCTCTTCCTTGACGGTGGCGACGTTGATCTCGGCGAAGCCGAGCCGTCCGAGCACGTCCATGGCGGTGATGACGGACTGGTGGGTGGCGCGCGCGTCGGCGCGCAGGGTCACCGGCATCGAGCGGCTGGCGCCGGCCTCCTTGAGGAGCGCCGCCCGCAGCGTCTCGGGGCTGGAGTTGATGAGCTCATGGCTGTTGACCAGGTAACCGCCGGCCTCGGTGACACTGACGATGAGTGGCTCACCGCCGACCCGTTCCACCGGCACGGCGCTCGCGTGCGGCAGATGCACGCGCAGGCGCCCTTCCTCGGTGAAACGGCTGGAGAGAATGAAGAACACCACCAGCAGCAGCACCACGTCGATCAGCGAGACGACGTTGATCTCCGGCTCCTCGGGCGGCCGACCAGGCTTCAGGTTCACGGCAACATTCCGTGGGCGCGCCGCATCAGGCGGCGGCCGCAGCGCCGCGCCCGCGCGCCTGCGCCGCCTCGAGCGCGTCCGCCATGCGGATCGCCTGCTTCTCCATCTCCACCACGATGCCCTCGACCCGGCCGCGCAGATAGCGGTAGAAGATGAGTGCCGGGATGGCGACGCACAGGCCGGCGACGGTGCAGATCAGCGCCTCGGCGATGCCGCCCGAGAGGGCGCGCGGGTCGCCCATGCCGCCGGCCTCGATGGCGTTGAAGGAGCGGATGATGCCGGTGACGGTGCCGAGCAGGCCGAGCAGCGGCGACACTCCGGCGATCGTGCCGAGCGTGTTGATGAAGCGCTCGAGCTCGTGCACCACGTGGCGCCCGGTGTCCTCCAGGCGCTCCATGAGGATCTCCCGCGGCCGGTGGCGGTTGGCGAGGCCGGTGGCCAGGAGCCGCCCAAGCGGCGAGTTCTGCTCGAGCCCCGCGATCACCTTATCCGTGACCTGGTTGGCCTCGATGAGCTGCCATACCTTCTGCGGCAGCTCGCGCGGCATCACGCGCTTGTCCTGCAGCGTCCACAGGCGCTCGAGGATGATGGCGGCCGCGACGATCGAGCACAGGATGATCGGCCACATCAGCGGGCCGCCGGCCCGCACTATTTCCCACATTCCGAACGACCCCACACGACCGCGACCGCGGCTTTCGCTTACCGGGCATCATACCGGAACCGCGGCACATTCCCGCCCCCGGCCCTTCTGGTAGAGTCCCTGACCTCGATGCCGCGGGCGTTTCTCAAAAAAATCGTTCCGGCGCCCCACACGCTGCGCACGCGCTGGCCGGTGCGCATCTGCGGTGAGCGTATCGCGGACCCGCAGCTGTGGACGCTGCACCGGCGGGCGGTCACCTACGCCTTTGGCGCCGGGGTCGCCATCTCATTCGTGCCGCTGCCGATCCACCTGCTGCTCGCCGTGATCGTCGCCCTCGTCTGGCGCGTCAACCTGCCGGTGATCTACGGCACCACCTGGGTGGTCGCCAATCCCTTCAGCCTGGTGCCGCTCTATTACTTCGCCTACCGGGTCGGCGTGGCGGTGCTGCGGGTGCCACCGCACCACTTCAGGTTCGTCCCCGACTGGCACTGGTTCCAGCACGCGCTCGCGCCGGTGTGGCAGCCGTTCGCGGTCGGCTGCCTGGTGTGCGCCGCGGTCTGCGGCGTGCTCGGCTGGCTGTCGCTCGAGCTGGTGTGGCGCTGGCACGTGGCGAGCCGCTACCGTACCCGCCACACGGCACCTGCGAGTTAGGCACAGGGCGCCACCATAGCGCAAGCAACCAGCGCGGCACGAATTCGCTCCCAAGGCACATGGATGTGCCCGCCGCCGCAGGCGGCGAGCGGCGCGCCGAAACCGCGCTTTTGGCGCGCCGCCGCGAGCATCGTGACAGGACGTCCGATGCGAGCTTCAGACTAACTAAACGCGCTCTTCCAGGGTTCCCTGCTCGAGCTCGTACACCCGCTCCATGCGGCGCGCGAGCCTGAGGTCGTGCGTCACCACCACCAGGCTGGTACCCCGTTCGCGGTTGAGCTCCAGCATGAGCGCAAAGACGCTCTCGGCATTGGTACCGTCGAGGTTGCCGGTGGGCTCGTCCGCGAGCACCAGCTGCGGCTCGGTGACCAGCGCGCGCGCCACCGCGGCGCGCTGCCGCTCCCCGCCGGAGAGCTGGTGCGGGCGATGCGTCAGGCGCTCGCCGAGACCGACGCGCTCGAGCAGGCGCCGCGCCGCGGCGCGGGCCGCGGGCACCGGCGTGCGCCGTACCAGGAGCGGCATCGCCACGTTCTCCAGCGCCGAGAACTCGGGCAGCAGATGATGGAACTGGTAGACGAAGCCGAGCGCGCGGTTGCGCAGCACGCCGCGTTCGCCCTCGCCGAGCGCATGGATGTCCCGGCCGGCGATCAGCACCGTGCCGCTGGTGGGCGCATCGAGCCCGCCGAGGATCTGCAGCAGTGTCGTCTTGCCCGAGCCCGAAGCGCCGACGATCGCGACGCGCTCGCCAGGGGCCACCTCGAGGGTCACTCCCCGCAGCACCGGCAGCAGCACCGGGCCCTGACGGAAGCTCTTGTGCACCTGGCGCGCCTCGAGAACGGCGTCACTCATGGCGCAGCGCCTCCGCGGGGGCGGTGCGCGCCGCGCGCCACGCCGGATAGACGGTCGCGAGCGCACACAGCACGAAGGCCACGCCGCACACCCTGAGCACGTCGAGTCCCTCGACATAGGCCGGCAGATCGCTCAGGTAGTAGACGCTCGCGTCGATGAACTGCACCCCGGTGAGGCGCTCGAGGCCGCCGACCAGCTTCTCGAGGTTGTCGGCCACGAGCGTACCGAGCGCGGCGCCGAGCAGCGTGCCGGCGAGCCCGATCAGCACCCCCTGGACGGCGAAGGTGGCGAGCACGTTGCGCGGCGCGGCGCCGAGCGTGCGCAGGATGGCGATATCGGTCTGCTTCTCCTTCACGATCATCACCAGGGTCGCGACGATGTTGAAGGCGGCGACTGCGACCAGCATTAGCAGGATCACGAACATCATCGACTTGGTGATCTCGATGGAGCGGAAGAAGTTGGCATGGCTCTGCGTCCAGTCGCTGACGTAGAAGTCGCCGCCGAGCGCGCGCGCCACGCGCACCGCGGTCTCGGGCGCGCGCAGCGGGTCGGTGAGCGCGAGGCGCAGTCCGGTAACCTCGTCCCCGAGGCGAAACAGCCGCGCGGCGTCCGCCAGGTGGATGAGCGCCAGTCCCCGGTCGAATTCGTACATCCCCGAGGAGAAGATGCCCACCACCCGGAAGCGGCGCATGCGCGCCTCCACCCCGGTCGGCGTGGCGGTACCCTGCGGGGCGATCACCACCACCGTGCCACCGGGGCGTGCGCCGAGCTCGTGCGCCAGCGCCGAGCCGAGGATGATGCCGTATCCGCCCGGCGCCAGATCCTCGAGGCGGCCCGCGGTCAGCCGTTGCGCCAGGCCGGTGGCGGTGCGCTCCTCCTGCGGCAGCACGCCGCGCACCGTGGCGCCCGCCATGGCGTAGCCGTTCTCGAGCATCGCCGCGCTCTCCACGTACGGCACCGCCGCCTGCACCCCGCTCTGGCGCCGGGCGCGTTCGGCGAGCGTCTGCCAGTCGGCGAGGGTGCCGGACATGCCGGTGAGCGTGGCGTGCGAGGTGACCGCGAGGATGCGGGTACGCAGCTCGCGCTCGAAGCCGTTCATGACGGAGAGCACCACGATCAGGGTCGCCACGCCGAGGGTCAGTCCGCACACCGACATGAGCGCCACGAACGATACGAAACCGCGCCGGTGCGTCGAGCGCAGGTAGCGCGTGCCGATCAGCCACTCGTAGGGAGCGCCCGCCATCGCTACTCGTAGCGCAGCGCTTCAGCCGGCGCAGTGCGCGCCGCGCGCAGTGCCGGGTAGATCGTGGCGAGGGCGGTGAGCAGCAGCGCCGCCGCGGCGATCGCCAGCACGTTCGTGGCGTGCACCTCGGAGGGGATGACGCTGTTGTAGTAGACGTTCGGGTCGAGTATCTGGAAGTGGAAGGTGCGCTCCAGAAACGGCTCGATGGTCTCGACGTTGAGCGCCAGCGTGAGACCGAGCGCCACGCCGAGCGCCACCCCCAGCCAGCCGATCACCAGCCCCTGGGTGATGAAGATGCCCATCACCCGGCGCGGCGCGGTGCCGAAGGTGCGCAGGATGGCGATGTCGGTGCGCTTGTCGGTCACGACCATCACCAGCATGGCGACGATGTTGAAGGCGGCGACCGCGACGATCAGCAGCAGGATGAGAGACATCATGGTCTTCTCGATCCGGGTGGCGCGGAAGTAGCTGGCGTTGTCCTCGGTCCAGTCGCGTACCTCGTAAGTCGCGGGCAGGGCCGCCCGCAGTCGCGCCGCTATGGCCGGCGCGGCCAGCACGTCGGTAACGCGGATGCGCAGCCCCTGGGCGCTCGCGCTCGCGGGGGTGAGCGCACGCACGTCCTCGAGCGGCGCGAACAGCAGCGAGCCATCGTGATCCTGCAGCTCCACCTCGAACACACCCGCCACCGTGAAACCGCGCAGCCTCGCCTGCGGGGTGCCGTCGGCGCTCACCGTGGGCACGAGCAGCGTGAGCTGGTCGCCCAGCACCAGACCCAGGCGTTCGGCGACCAGCTCCCCGACGATGACCCGCCCGGAGCCCGGCACCAGGTCCTCGAGGTGGCCGTGAGTGATCACCCTGCCGAGCTCGCTCACCGTGGTGCTTTCCCGCGGGTCGATGCCCCGCAGCACCACCGGCACCATCTCCGGCTGGTGCACCGCGATCGCCGTGAGCTCCGCGTACGGGGCCACAGCGGCCACCCCGGCCACCGCGCGCGCACGCCGCGCCGCGTCCTGCCAGTCGAGCGCGTTGGATGGCGGCGGCGGCCCGCCCGGCGTCGCGGCCGCGATCACCCGCACCTGCGATCCGAGGGACAGCAGCTGATCGCGCAGCTCGCTCTCGAAGCCGTTCATCACCGAGAGAATGACGATCAGTGCCGCCACCCCGACGCATACCCCTATCAGCGACGCCCAGGTGATGAACGAGACGAAGAACCGGTGCGACCGGGCGCGCACGTAACGCAGGCCCACGTAGAGCGGCAGTGGATGAAACACGCGGCGATTTAACCACAGAAAGGCCGCTTTTCAGACCTGCGTCACAGATTGAGGGTGATAAGTCATGTTGCCCGCTTTGACAGATTGCCGGCGGTGTTATAGTCGCCCCGGAGGGATACCTCATGCAGATACGAATCCTCGCCGCGCTCGCGTGCGGCTGCGCAGTCAGCGGCGGCGCGCTCGCCGACACCGTCGTGGTCAACGACCAGGTACAGGTGCGCGAATCCCAGGTCGAACGCCCCAAGCGCGGCCTCACCATGAGTGAAGTCGAGCAGCATTTCGGCGCCCCGGTCACCCGCCATCCGGCGGTCGGCGGCGGCAGCGCGCACACCCCGCCGATCACGCGTTGGGACTACAGCGGCTTCTCGGTGTTCTTCGAAGGCGACCGCGTCATCCACTCGGTCGTGACCGACGGCGACGCCGAGCCCGCAGCCCCTGCGGCTGCGCCGGCTGCGGCACCGTCGGCTTAAGTCAAGACTCGGCCGTCGTTGCTCCTGGACGCTGCGCGTTTGCGCAGCGTGCCTGCGTCCCGCGTGCTAGGCTTCCCCTCACTAGAATAATTCGGGGAACACGTGGTCGATGAGCCCCTCAGGGCCCGTATAGAGGCCCTGCTGCGCGCGAGCAGCGTGCGCAAAAAGAAGGCGGCAGCGCAGCTGGAAGCGGAGATCCGGCGCCGGGAAGAGCTCCTGCGGCAGACCTTCCGCCGCTACGTCTCGCCGCGCGTCGCCGACAAGATCCTCGAGGACGCGCAGCTGCGCGATACGCTGCTCTCGCCGGCCGGCCCCGCCGCCGAGGCACGCGCCCACGCCGTCGTGCTGTTCGCCGACCTGCGCGGTTTCACCAGCATCACCGAGCAGCTCGATCCGCAGCTGGTGGTGCCGCTGCTCAACGAGTTCTTCTCGCTGCTCACCGAGATCACCTTCAAGCACGACGGCACCGTGTTTCACATGGCCGGCGACTGCCTGATGCTCGGCTTCGGCGTGCCGCTCGAGCAGCCCGACAGCGCGCAGCGCGCGGTGAGCGCGGCGCGTGAGATGCTGACGCGCTTCGCCGAGCTGTCGCGCTCCTGGCAGCAGCGCTACCAGGTCGAGGCGGGCCTCGGCATCGGCATCAACGAGGGTGACGTGGTCGCCGGCAACGTCGGCTCCGATGCCTACATGAACTACACGATCATCGGCGACACCGTGAACGTCGCCGCCCGGCTCTGCCAGCGGGCACGCGCCGGTGAGATGCTGTTCTCGAGCGCCCTCAAACGCTCGCTCGATGCCCACGGCCTCGACGTCGGCGCGACGGCGCTGCCACCGATGCAGCTGCGCGGCCGCGCCCATCCGATCGACATCTTCTGCGTGCCGCTCAGCCACCGCATGCAGCTCACTGCGGGTCCGGCCGGCACCTGAAAGCGACGCGCTCGGGTAAGCTGCCCGAGACATGAGCTCGCTCCTCAATCCCCCGCTGCCAGGCGCGGCCACGCCGCGCCTCGAATGGCGCCAGCTGTACGGCAGCGCCGCGGCGCTGGCGCTCGCGGAAGGCCTGGCCGCCGACACGCGGCTGTACGTGGTGATCGCGGATGCGGCGCGCGAGCTCGAGCGCTTCAGCGCCGCGCTGCGCTTCTTCGCCGGCCACGGGCTGACGCTGCTGCGCCTGCCGGACTGGGAAGTGCTGCCCTACGACCTGTTCTCGCCGCATCCCGACATCACCTCCGAGCGGCTGAAGACTCTCTACGAGCTGCCGCACGTGAAGCGCGGCTGCCTGATCGTCTCCGCCGACACCCTGATGCAGCGCCTGCCACCGCGCCACTACGTGCAGGGCCGCGCGTTCGAGCTCGCGAGCGGTGAGTCCCTCGCCCTCGAGCCCTTCCGGCAGCGGCTGATCGAGGCGGGCTACGCGAGCGTCAGTCAGGTGGTGAGCCCGGGAGAGTTCGCAGTGCGCGGCTCGCTGCTCGATGTGTTCCCGATGGGCAGCACGGCGCCGCTGCGCATCGACCTGTTCGACGACCAGATCGAGGCCATCCGCACCTTCGATCCGGAGACTCAGCGCTCGCTTGATACGCTCGATGAGGTACGGCTGCTGCCGGCGCGCGAGGTGCCGCTGGATGCCGCGGCGGTGCGCGACTTCCGCCGCCGCTACCGCACGCGCTTCGAGGGCGATCCCTCGAAGAGCGCGCTCTATCGCGGCGTGAGCGAGGGGCTCGCGCCGGCCGGCATCGAGTTCTATCAGCCGCTGTTTTTCGATACGCTCGCGACTCTGTTCGACTACCTGCCGGCGGACGCGGTGATCGTGCGCGATGCCGCCCTGCCGCAGGCGCTCGAGAGTGCCTGGGCCGAGATCGAGGCCCGCTACCAGGATCGCCGGCACGATCTCGAGCGCCCGGTGCTCGCACCGCGCGAGCTGTTCCTCGAGCCCGCGGAGCTCGACGGCTCTCTGGGTCGCTTTGCCACCGTCAGCGTCGATGCTTTTAAAGCCGACACTGAGCTCGGCGGCGAAACCATGACGCTGCGCAACTTTCCGACCGCCGCGCCGCGCGAGCTGCGCCTCGACATGCGCGCCGAGCGGCCACTGGCGCCGCTCGATGCGTTCGTGCGCGAGTTTCACGGGCGGGTGCTGATCGCGGCCGACTCCGCCGGACGGCGCGAGATGCTCGGCGAGATGCTGCGCGCGCACGGGCACGAGGTGGCGAGCGTATCGGGCTGGGAGGCCTTCGCCGCTGGCACCGCCCGCCTCGCGCTCGCCATCGCACCCGACATCGAGGGACTGACCCTCACCGAGCCGCCGATCGCGCTGATCGCAGAGGCGCAGCTGTTCGGCGCACGCGCCCGCCAGGAGCGGCGGCGCAAGCGCGCCTCGGATCCGGAAGCGATCCTGCGCGATCTGCGCGATCTCAACCCCGGCGCGCCGGTGGTCCACGAGGAGTACGGCGTCGGCCGCTATGCGGGTCTGCAGGCGATGGACATCGCCGGGCAGCCGGGAGAGTTCCTGGTCCTCGAGTACCAGGACGGCGATCGCCTGTACGTGCCGGTGCAGGCGCTGCACCTGGTGAGCCGCTACACGGGTGGCGCGCCCGAGACCGCCCCACTGCACAAGCTCGGCACCGACCAGTGGGCCCGGGCGCGGCGGCGGGCGGCGGAGCAGATCCGCGACGTGGCGGCCGAGCTGCTCGACCTGTACGCGCGCCGCAAGGCGCAGCACGGCCTCGCCCTGGCCGCCAGCGAGCCCGACTACCAGGCGTTCGTCAACGGCTTCCCGTTCGAGGAGACCGCGGATCAGTCCGAGGCCATCCGCCAGGTGCTCGCCGATATGGGCAGCGAACGCCCCATGGACCGGATCGTGTGCGGCGATGTCGGCTTCGGCAAGACCGAGGTGGCGATGCGCGCCGCGTTCGTGGCGGCC
>Ga0187781_10001089_pt1 | contig 20358 bp, 17 predicted proteins | sample 0715_SJ02_MP02_2_FD_132447 | JGI IMG/M metagenome (GOLD analysis project Ga0187781, IMG submission 132447) | Tropical peat soil microbial communities from peatlands in Department of Meta, Colombia - 0715_SJ02_MP02_20_MG | ecosystem: Environmental > Terrestrial > Soil > Wetlands > Peat | place... | reverse complement strand
TCACTTACGATGCTTATAACATCAGAAGTTACCAGCTTCTAGCCGCCGCCTGCCGGCTGCAAAACCGAGCCGATAAGGCACGCGAGGCTTTGAACAAGATTCTCGATATCGATCCCTTGAACCATTTTGCGCGCTTCGAGAAATATCTGCTCGATCCGGGACCTGACACGCTGAACGATTTCAAAGCGATGATCCACAGCGAATTTCCGCACGAGGCCTATCTCGAGATTGCTACGTTTTACGCCAATCTGAGGCTGGACGATGACGCCCTGCGGGTGCTGGAGGCCGCGCCGGAGCAGGCTACAGTGCGGTACTGGCAGGCGTATCTGCTGCGGAAGAAATCCCCGGAGCGGAGCCGGGAGGTACTGGAGCACGCCACCGCCCTTTCGCCTTACCTGGTGTTTCCTTTCCGCGAAGAGTCGATTCCGGTGTTTCAGTGGGCTGCATCGGAGCAGCCGAACGATTGGAAGCCGAAGTACTACCTGGGCTTGATCTATTGGGGAATGCAGCGGAATGAAGATGCCCTCGAGATGTGGCGCGAGTGCGGCGACCGGCCCGACTACGCGCCCGCTTACATCTCTCGGGCAATTCTCGAAAGGGATGCCAATCCTCAAAAGGCATTGGCGGACTATGAGAGAGCTTATTCTATCGACAAGAAGGAGTGGAGAACCTGGTACCACTTGGCAGATTATTACCTGCAGACTGGAATGAACGACAAGGCTTTGAAACTGGCCATTGCGGCTGCCCAGCAATTTCCCAAGGAAGACGCACTCAGAGTTCTGTTGGCCAGGGCATACTTGCATGATGGCAAATATCAGGACTGTTACGCGGTCCTGGCGAAGGCCTCCATCCTGCCCTATGAAGGCCAAAGCGATGTGCACCAATTGTGGGTGGAGAGTCTGATCGCCCAGGCGCTCGCGGACATGAAGAAGGGCGCCTACCAAGAGGCGGTCGAGCGGCTGGAAACTTCGCGCGACTTCCCGGAACGGCTGGGAACCGGCAGGCCCGGCGATCCTGACTACAGGATTCAAGATTACCTCGAAGGCTTCTGTTATAAAAAGTTGAACATGGCCGCCAAAGCCGAGGAGGCGCGAGTACGGATCAAGGCTTGGGATTCGCGCCACGGGGAAGGGAATTCCGAAACCGAGAGCCAACGGGTCGAAGAGTGGTATCGCAGCACACTGCCAACGACGAGGGAACTGGAAGCGCTACAAGAGCTTACTCGAATATTCTAAAGTCAAACTTTAACTCCAAAGGACAGCCCTCTACCTCGGGGGGAGGGCGGCCCGTTACGCGGAGGGAGGGATCTTGCGATGTCGAAAGAGCTGTCAACGTTACGCCTCTATCTTATGAGGGCCCTTTACTTGCTCAACTTCGCACTCGGCATCTTTGTATGGCCGGACATTATTAGGCACCGAGGACTATCCGACCCGTTGCAAGCCGTTGCCATCAGCTTTTGGGCGGCCTTGTTCACCCTGTCGGGTTTGGGAATTCGATATCCGCTCAAGATGTTGCCTTTGCTTTTCATGCAACTCTTCTACAAGTCGGTATGGCTGGTATCGGTTGCGCTCCCCCTTTGGCTCGCCGGCCGATCAACGGATCTTACCGACGGAATGGTTTTCGGGGTTGTCTTGGACCTGATCGTTATTCCTTGGCCCTATGTCTTTGCAAACTACGTGAAGGCGCGTGGAGATAGATGGAGAGGGCTGACTTTCCGTCGCGACCCTTGACTTTCCGCTTCTCGACTCGTGGTAAGCTAGTTGAACTACAACAACAATGACGCTTTCGTTGAAGGGTAAGCTTGGGCCATATGAGATTCTCTCACCGCTGGGGGCGGGTGGGAGGGGAGAAGTTTATCGCGCGCGGGACAGCAAGCTGGGCCGTGACGTGGCGCTGAAGGGTCACGCCTGATGCCAAATTCTTTGCTTACTCTTACGACCGGGCGCTGTCGAACCTGTTCATGGTGAGTGGGGTGAAATGACGCGTGCTCGGTTATTCTCAGTGCTTCGCCTGTCATTCCGAGCGCAGCGAGGAATCTGGCTCTGGTTCTCGGTGTTTGCGATGCCCTGCATGGCAGAGCGAGATTCCTCGCTGCGCTCGGAATGACATCCCTAAAAGTGCGGAGTAGCTGAACCATGGAGAATTCCACTCGGCGACATTTTCTTAAAGATCTTGGTCTTGGCACGGCTGCTTTCTCGGTGGCCGCCGAAGGAGCCCAGACGAGCCGGATGCCAGGGCAGCCCCCTTCTAGCGACACTCAAACGCAAGCCTCCAGCCCCTTGAGCATCATGGCGATCGCCGCGCACCCTGGCGACGCGTTCTTTGCCATGGGAGCCGCTGTGGCGTTGCAAGTTCATCTCGGAGGCAAAGGAGTCTTCCTGAGTCTTTCGCTCGGTGAGAGGGGCTCTGCGCGGATTGCTCCGGCAGAGTACGGTCTCCTCCAGCGAGAAGCGGCGGAGCGCGCGGCGCATGGGCTCGGCGCGCGGGCTGAGTTTCTCGCTTATCTGGACGGAGAAATTCCCGTATCTGAGGAGGTAAAGTTTGCGGTTTGCGATTCGATCCGGGAGCACCAGCCCACCATCGTCGTGACGCATTGGTACGGGAGTTGGCACAAGGATCACGAAGCGTGCTACAAGATCGTGAACGACGCTGTGTTCTATGCCGGACTGCCCGCTCTGGCCCGCAAACAACCCCCTCACGAGGTCCAGAAAGTGCTTTTCGCGGATAACTGGGAGGACGCCAAGGGGTTTACGCCGGATACTTTCCTTGATATCAGTCCGGTCTTCGATCGCTGGATGGAGGCCTGTTCCGCATTCCCCATGTGGCGTGGTGAAAACGGTTTCCGCTATAACGACTACTATGGGAGTTTGGCCGTGGTACGCGGCTGCCTGAGTGGGTGCAAATACGCCGTGGCGCTCATGTCGCCCCCCGAACAGCTCACCCGCCGGGTGAAGACACTGTGAAGCCCGCATGTCATTCCGGGCTGGGGCCGTTTTCTTCCTCGATTCGCCCCCGCAGCACGGTGACAGAGGCTTTGGGAAGCGTGAAGGTCGCTTGTGACCCACCCGGTACCGTCGCGCCAATAGGAGACCCATCCGGGTCGGCGTAGCTATTCGCGCCGGCATCCTTCCACACGTATTGTTCACTGCCGAAACTCACCTGTGTTACCTGTCCCGAAAAGAATGCGGTGCGCTGGCTCGCTGAGTCCTCAAAGAGAACCCGCACCGTATGCGGATAGGTCTCGTCGCGGTTCACCAGCAGCAAGGACCAGCTTCCGTCGGGACGATGCAACGCATAGGATGTGACCAGAACGTTTCCTTCGCTGTCCTTGATGTCAGTCGAGGAGGGGAACATGCGGTGCATACCGGAGCGGTGCTGCACCCATTCGAGATTGAGCATGTGCGCGGCGTAATAGAACGACGTGTAGCCTTTGATGTTGAAATCCCGGTCGGTGACAAAATTCGACCAAGTGGCCGGGCCGAGGCAGCTTCGCTCGACGGGCTGAGGTTGGATCGGTGAATGGTAATACGCTGTGCCGCCGGCCTCGAAAAAGGCGCCGATACTATCCGAGAGCCACAGCGCGGCGAAGATCTGGCTCATTGGACCAGTGAGGTCCCATGAAATGCTGCTTTCAGTAACCATCAGTGGCACGTCTTTGGGCACACCATCGTCTCGCCACACCTGGAGAATGTGCTGGATCAATTGCGGCTCCAGGTACAGGGTTTTCCACGTGATGTCGCAGGGCTCGAAGGGATAATGTTCGAAGGAGACAAAGGCCAAATCGCTCAGGCGATCGTGTGCCTTCAGATAATCAATGAATCGGCCCAACCAGGAAGTTCTCCCTTGAGCGTCGGGCCACACTTGGATGTCCTTGCTCACACCTTCGAAGATCGGTCCGCCGAGTTTGATTTTTGGATCCATCTTGTGAATCGCCGCGGCCCACTGAATGTAAAGCGCGCCGTAGTCTTCGGGCAGAGCGTGCTTGCCGTCAGGCTCCTCCCCCATCTCCACATAGGCGACGGGATAGCCTCGCTTCTCAATGTAGGTGATCTGGGCGGCAGCATCGTCCGGCGTGCCATAGAGCAGGGTTACCGGAATCATCGCGGGCAAGTTGTTCGTGATTCCGCTGGTGAAAAAAAGGTCGAAGCCGGTGTGCTCGTAGCGCCCGCCGGCATTGACGTCCGCAGCGGAATGCCAGGGATCGATGGACGATGAACAAAACGTGGGCTTCGCTCCGCCGGCAGCATCCTTGGTGACATCCACAAAGCTCCCGCTTCCGCTCACACGGCCGGCCACGAGGGATTCGATGGCGTATCCGACGCAGTTGCGAACATCGGCCGACCCGTGCAGATCGCAGGTATTGGAAGACTCCGTCATCCAAACACGCAGGTAGCGAGTCGACACTGGTGTTTTCCCAAACCTAAGTGTTACCGTGCCACCGTGCGCGTCCTTCACCACACCCGGGGGAAACGTTTTCCATTCGCCCTCAGGGCCCTCGTCGAAATCTAGCGCATCTTTACCCACCCAGTATTCCACCTGATAAGTTCGGGCGTAGGGATTGGCCCAAGCGATGCGAACAGCGTTGACAGGGCGCTCCGCCTTCAAATCCATAACTACCCATTGCGGGTGCAAGGCGTCACTCTCACCCGTAAACTTGCTGGTGAGATACGGATTGCTTTTCCAAAAGCTGGGATGAGGGCTCTGTATGGGGCGGTCTCCGCTGGTGGAGAACCCCCGATGCGGCAAGGCGTAAGCGAGGATGTAACGGGTGGGTTCCTTGAGCTCCGTGCTGCCGGTGAAGTACCCGCTCTTATGGGCCGGGTCGCTCCAGGTCCCATTTTCGGTCCAATGCCAAGCGGCCATGCGCAACTCGGTGTTGTTGCGATAAGTGATAGGACCCCAACCGGCCGAGAGAGATTCTTCGAGGATATGTGGAGTATAGACTTTGTCGATCTCGTTATGAGAGAGGACGTCAACCGAGCTGCCGAGCGCCTGGTCGGGATCGAAGGAATTGATGATATGGCTGGGCGTCGCGTCCACACGCACCGCTGCCACTTCTTCGTTGGTCTGGGCGGAGGCCGGGGCAAGAACCGACGACAGGGCGGCTAGGGCCCCAACCGCAACCATCCCTAGTCTCATGTGCTATTCTCCCCAATATGATCGCTTTCGGCGGAGGATTATAGCACGTGCAACATTAGATAGTGTACCGTCGACCCCGCGTCGCCACGGTCGCGTCAAAGTAAGGTGGGGTAGCGCGGACCGCCGGTGTTGCGGTCCGCGGTCCTTCCGCTGGCCTACGGAAAAGCCGCGGACCGCAACACCGGCGGTCCGCGCTACCCATGAACGGCACAGAAGGCGGCAGAGCCACGACGTTGACGCTTCGCATCAAAGTGGAGTCGTCCCAATACGACTACTCATCCAGTCGAAAACCCACCGTGATTGTCGTGACGACCTCGACGGGTTCGCCGTTCAAGAGCATGGGAGTGTATCGCCATTGACGGACGGCATCCATGGCCGCCGTGACCAGGTCAGGGTCAGCGTCATTGTCTGCCTTGAGCGAAAGGACCCGGCCGTTCATCTCTATGACCGCCCGCAGGATGACAGTGCCTTCAATTCCCTGCTGCTGGGCGCTCGCCGGGTAGTCAGGCTTCACCCGAGAGATGAGCTTGGCCGCTTCGACGTTTCCGCCGACGCGGATGCGCCGTGGCTGAGACGGTGCCGTAGGTGGGCTTTCTGCGGACTTGTGCCCGTGCACGACGACCTCCTCCAGCACTTCTCCAATGTCCATAGTGATATCCTGATGGAGATCGCCGGACGGTTTCAGCTCGAGGTCGGCGGTCTTTGTGTAAGCGAATCCAGGGCTAGCGATCTCAAGCCGATAGCTGCCCGGAGGTATCGCCTCAAACTTGAATGTACCCTCCGCGTCGGTGCGGCCCTCGATCTTGGAGTTTATTCCCGTATTTACGAGGGTGATGCGGGCGTCGGGAATAACGGCGCCGCTCGGGTCACGAACTGTGCCTAAGATATTTCCCGAGGCGTTCTTGGCTGCCACACGGATTGCCGCCAGCGGCAGAAGTAACACCACCGCAAGGGCCGCACTGAGCAGGGCGCGACTTGCTGCCAAGGGTTTGTGATCGAGTTTGGGATCCAGTAACGCTTTCATGCGAACCTCCAGTTGAGTGGATTGGGCCATGGCAACGCTCGTTGACCATGCACCGTTCAGATGCCGCAGGCCGCGGCTAAGCACAAGGAGGAACTCGGCGTAATCCGTGGCCCGGTGACCAAGACTCAGAACCATGTCATCGCACGCCCGTTCGCGTTCTTTGCGCATCGCGAATGCCGCCAGCCAAACGAGCGGGTGAAACCAGAACATGGCGCAAGCGATTTGAGCTGACATTTGCGTCAGATAATCATTTCGATGTACGTGAGCCAATTCGTGGGCAAGCACCCATTCGAGCTGCTTCCGGGACCAGTGGTGGGCTTCGGCGGGCAGAAGAATCGTCGGACGAAAGGACCCGCGAGTGAAAGGCATGGCGATTTCAGTGCTCGTTCGTAGATCGACTGCGCGGGACACGCGAAGACGTGAGCGCACGTTCTGCAAAATGGCCATTGCCGGGATTGTCTCGAAAAGCTGCGAGGACCGCGCAACCCGGCGCACCCGGACTTCCCCGACCGCGATCCGCGTTGCCAATAGCATCGAGCCGATCGCCCATAAGGCCAGAATCCAGCCGGCCTGGGCCGTAGATCCTGCCGTGTCGACGGCCGTTGGGGACACCCGCGCGGAGTTGTCCGCATTGACTTGGCGAGTCCGAAGGACGACTGAAGGACTTTCCTTCGCTACACTCCTCTGGCCGCCAGTGACGGAGGGCGGTGTCGAAATCGCCGCGACATTCCATGCCGGAAGCGTCAGAGAAAAGATGGGCAGGAGCAGCATTGCGCCCAGTGCCTGGGTCCAAACGAAGTGCCGAGCCGCCGCCGAAGCCCGCCACGACAATAAAGTCAACGCTAAGGAGACTAGCAGAATAATGGTCCCTTTCAGGGTGGCATCGAGGAGAAGTGCGAGGCCGTTTCCCGAAAGGCCGCGGAGTGACTGCGATACCTGAAGCAGCGACAATAGTTTTCCGGTCATCATGAACCTCCTTTCCTGGCTTCCGCGATTAATTTCGAAATGCGCTCGAGTTCCTCGTCGGAGACGCAGGCGGTCGAGGGTTCGAGCAGTGTCGCCACGGCCTGTGCAGTGGACCCGTCGAAGAAGGTCTCAACCACATGCCGCAGCGCCGCGCGCCGGACACGCTCGCGAGGCGCGGTGGGGAAGTAGACGTAACGCAGATCCTTCTCCGCGTGCCGGACGTGGCCCTTCTCCTCCAGGATGCGAAGAAGGGCACGCACCGCCGAATAGCTGGGGGGACTCGAAAGCGACTCGCGAATTTCCGCTGCGGAGGCCCGGTGGCGCTGATAGAGCACGTCCATGATTTGACGCTCGCGGCGGCTGAGTTTGCGATCTGCGGGCTCTGTCATAGGTTCCCCTCCTGCTAATTCTTGAGCACCATGCTAAATTATTAGCATAGCAGAATCGGATGTCAAGCTTTTTTTGATGGTGTTGTGATTGGCTGGGAGGGGCCTTGCGGTTCGGATGGATCCAGACAGAAACGTTGTGATACACAAAGTGTGGATCGTCGTTTGAAGAACGACGTTGCATCCTGAGCTGGAGAGCGCATAGAATTCAGGGGTTTGACTTGGGAGGTGCAACCGGTTGCAATTCTTCAAGTCACTTTCCTCGAAACTCGGGCATCTATTGGCCCTCTACGGCGGGGGGCTTTTCATCCTGTCGTTTCTGGATTCTTCATTCCTACCGTTCCCCGGGCTCAACGATGTAGCACTTATCGTTCTAGCCAGCCAGCATCCGGCTCGGGCACCCTTCTATGCTTTTTTGAGCACCGTGGGTTCGCTCTTGGGATGCTTCCTTATGTATGGTATCGCACGCGGAGGGGGAAGGTTGGCCGGCGGCCGACGCGCTGCGACTAAAGGGAATAGCGCGCGTCGCTGGCTGGAGCGTAACGATTTTGTGGCCATGCTTGTCATGGCCTTGCTTCCTCCTCCTGCCCCCCTGAAAATCTTCGTTATCGCCGCTGGCGCGTTGCGCATGGATTTGCTGAACTTCGGCGCTGCCTTGCTGGTCGGGCGCAGCTTTAGGTTTGTGGTGATTGCGTGGCTTGGAGCGCACTACGGTGCCGCGGCGGAGACTTATTTGAGGAAAAATCTTACCTGGGCTTCCCTGGTCGCTATCATTCTCGTTATTGTCTTGACACTTCTTTCCCGCTGGTGGAAGCGTAGCGAGCACATGTCGGATGACCCGGACTAAGCTTCACATGGTGGGGGACTCAAACCAGCAGGGAATCCTACTTCTCGACCCTCGATTCCTCGACTCTTCGACCTGTAAAACTGAAAGATTCCGAGCTCACTCGTAAGGCCTTGTCCAATTTGATTTCCGCAAGGGAGCCACCCCCGTTGATCGAGTAGAATCGCAGGTCGCGGATCTGCACATCAAAACCCTCGTCGCTTTCTTCTGTCTGGGCCCAAGGGAACCTGGCGAAATCCATGAAGATGCGTCCCGTGCGCGTCGCCAGGGCAGCGTCGAGAGCCGGTGAAGCCTGGGGTTTATGAAACTGCAGCGCGGAGCGGGGATCCACATCGTTCTCGAGGGCACTGGCGGGCAGGACTTCGTAGGTCGTGTCGGTTTCGACCACTCCCATCCAAGCGAAGGGGTTGAATGGTGAAGGAAAGGCTCCCACGCGAAGTGGGTTCTGGTCAGAGTATGTGTGATCTTCGAGGAAGCCCAGGACGCGACGGTGTGTTACATCGCGCAGGCCCCAGAGGAATAGCAAGGCACAGAGCGAAAAGACCGCACCATATGCCGGGCGGGATCGGCGCGCTCCGACTTCTTCCGAGACCAACCGCAGCAGCGTGGGCAAGCCGAGGCCAAGGCAAAGGAGAAGGAGCAATAAAGGGTCCAAGATAAACATGATGTCCCAGGCGTACCAGCGCCCGCTGAAAGGCAAGAAGGGCCTGACACCGTAAGAGTTGGTGAAATCCATGAGGAGGTGGCCGGCGGTTCCAATCCACGCCAGGCCAAGAAGCCAGCCTAAGCTGAGTGGCGGCCCGGGTTTGGCCTTCGCTTTGGTACCCAAAAAGTAAATGGTCCATGCCAGCAGGAAGGCAAGCAGGCTGACTCCCAGAATCGAGTGAGTATAACCGCGGTGATACTTGAGATAGGCGGCGCTTCCCCAGAAGCGGGCGAGGAGGTCGATGTCCGGCAGGTTTGCTGCCGCGATCAGAGTCAGAGTGGCAAAGCGGGTCTTGCGGTGCAACCCGGCATGACTCAGGGCAACGGCTGTAAGGGTGTGGGTGAGGTTGTCCATCACGGAACCAACAACGTAAGTGCATCGGGTACGATTTCAAAGGTCGCCGGGAGTGTCCCTACCAACTCGCCATCGAGCTCGAAGCGGATGGTTTCGCCGGCAACCTGGGCGGCGCAGCAGAGCTTCCGTGCTTCCACGAGTTCCACATCGGGGAGGAGGAAGTGTTGTTGCGCCAGGACCAGGGCTGCGTAAAGGAAGTAGCGGGCGCGATTGGCGCTTTTGAAAAGGCACAGATTGAATCGGTCATCAAAGAAGCGAGCGGAAGGGGTGAGGTGAAGCCATCCCCCGTAATTGCGGGCTCGCTGGGCGGCAGCGAAGGTGGCCATCCGGTCCGGCCCATCGTCCATGCGGCAGGAAAAACTCTGAAACGGGTAATGAAAGGCCTGCCGCAAGGCTTCCGCGATGTACCCTGCGACGCCCCAAAACAACTTCACCTGGAGTGGAAGCTTATAGACAACGTGAGCGTCGTAGCCAATTCCCGCCACCGTCACGAAGTAACGGGTCGCCGCTTCATTTCGAGCCGTCGATGCATTGGGCGAGATGAATGGCGGGCACCAAGTGGCTTTCCCCAGTGGAATCCGGCGGGGCGACCAACACACAAACTCTGAGGCGGCGCGCACCGGGTCGAGCGGAAGTCCCATTTCCCTCGCCAGAATGTTGGCAGTACCTCCCGGCAGCACACCGAGCGGAACCTGGCTTCCGGCGAGGCCGTTGATCGCTTCGTTGATGGTGCCGTCCCCACCGCACACCAGCACCACGTCCCTACCTTGTTTTGCTGCTTGCTTGGCGAGTTCTGACGCTCCCCCCGGCTCAGCGGTCGGTGAAAGCTCGAGATCCATTCCCACCTTGCGGAGGATTTCAGCCACTCGCCGAATCTCCCTAGCCCGCCGGGCTGGGCGGCGTCCCGCTATCGGGTTATAGATAAGAGTAGAGGTTTTCAAACCCGCGGACTCGGTTCGCGCAATAAGCGTGTAGTTTGGACCTGGATGCTCATTCCACGGGGACCGTGATGCCTGAAATTACCCTTTTGGCATAAAGGTCGCCCGTCTTCTTATCCTCATGGACATCCACGTACACCTGGTCACCGACCTTCAGATCCTCCCGCAAACTGGGCTTAGTATCGTGGAAGAACTTTGTCTTGGGCTGGAACTTAAGGGTTTGGTCGATGCCGGCTTTGGTCTTCTCCAGCACCATTCCGTGGGCGTCAATCGTCTTAATGACGCCGTAAAGAAGGTCCTGATACTTGCGGGCGATGCTAGAGGGGTCGCCATAACGCGCGGTTCCCACTTTGACGGTTTTTTCCTGCGCTGTCGCGGCCAGGGCTATAACCAGGCAAAGAGTGACCGAAATGCCTATTTTTCGCAGATTCATGGCTCAATCTTCTCCTGCCTCTAATGCCTCCCAGTACCGACACTAGCAGCCGGTTCAGAGCCTGTCAAGATAGGTTCGGCTGGAACGATTCGGAGATATGCCGATGACCGGCGGGTTATAATTCCATCAGGAAACAAAAACCAATGGGGCGCGCCGGAAGCATCGCATGCTTGCCCCGAGCTGGGGGACTGCGTGGCCAAAGCTGTTGAAAAGGAAATTGAAAAACTCCGAGACGAGATTCGCTACCACGAGTATCGGTACTATGTTCTAGATAGCCCTGAAATCTCCGACTTCCAGTTTGACAAGCTGATGCGCCGGCTCCAAGAGTTAGAGAGCCAGAACCCAGAGCTTGTCACACCGGATTCTCCTACCCAGCGAGTGGGTGGTGCGCCGGCGGCGGAATTCCCCAAGGTGCGGCATTCCGTGCCCATGATGAGCCTGGACAATACTTATTCTGTAGATGAGTTAAGAGATTTCGACCGGCGGGTGCGGGAGCTCTCAGGCCGTTCTAAGGTCGAATACGTGGGGGAATTGAAGCTGGATGGCCTTTCCATGGCCTTGACCTATGAAGACGGCGTACTCAGGTACGGCGTGACTCGTGGTGACGGTGTGCAAGGCGAGGACGTCACGGCCAACGTGAAGACCATCCGCTCTGTGCCTCTTCGCATTGACCCCAAGAAGTTGGAAGTGATCGCCAATCCCAGGCACTTTGAAGTTCGCGGTGAAGTTATCATGCCCCTCAAGGCGTTCGAGCAGACGAATGCGCAACGCGAGGCCGCGGGGGAGCCGCGCTTCGCCAACCCGCGCAATTCGGCCGCCGGCTCCATGCGCCAGCTTGACTCCCGCATCGTGGCCCAGCGCAAGCTCGACATGTTCCTTTATTACCTGCTGGTAGACAACCGCGAACCGCTCCGCGAACACTGGCAAAATCTCGAAGCCTTGGCCAAGATGGGCTTCAAGGTGAACCCCCACAGGCGCCTGTGCAAATCCTTCGACGAGTTGATGGCCTTCATTCAGGAATGGGAATCGAAGCGCGATAGCTTGGAATACGAAATTGACGGCATCGTCGCAAAGGTGAACGATATTCGCCTCTGGGAGGAACTCGGCGCCACGGCTAAGTCCCCCCGCTGGGCCATCGCTTACAAATACGCCGCGCGGCAAGCCACTACACGGGTTATGAATATTCGCGCCCAAGTCGGGAGGACTGGAACGTTGACCCCGGTGGCCGACCTCGAACCGGTGGACGTAGGCGGAGTCACCGTGAGCCACGCTACACTGCACAACATGGATGAAATCGCGCGCCTGGGGGTCAAGATTGGTGACACGGTGCTCATCCAGCGGGCCGGGGAGGTTATTCCGCAGGTTGTCAAGGTGGAAGTGCACGCCAAGGAGGGCAGCGAATTCGTCATGCCTAAGCAATGTCCTGTTTGTGGTGGGGAGGTACACCGTGCCGAAGGTGAGGTTGCCTACCGCTGCGTCAATTTGGCTTGTCCGGCTAGGCTCAAAGAATCCCTGCTCTATTTCGCCGGGCGGCGCGCCATGGACATTGATGGGCTGGGAGAGGCCCTGGTGGACCAACTGGTGGAAAAGGGACTAGTCCACGACGTGGCCGATCTCTATAGTCTGACCCACGAGCAGTTGGCCAACCTGGAACGCATGGGCGACAAATCGGCAAACAACCTCCTGGAGGAAATTGACAATAGTAGAAGGGCGAGCCTGGCGCGGCTGATCTTTGCCCTGGGCATTCGCTTTGTGGGCGAACGCACCGGCCAGCTCTTAGCCGACCACTTTGCCTCCCTGGACAAGCTCGCCAAGGCCAGCGAAGCGGAACTTCTGGAGGTCGAAGAAGTCGGGCCAAGAGTGGCTGAAAGCATTCTTGAGTTCTTCGCTGAGCCGAGGAACCGTGAGGTCATCGGGAAACTCCGCAAAGCCGCCTTGCAGTTCGAGCAGGCAAAAGTCCGCAAGCCGGCAGGCCACCTGGCCGGAAAGCAATTCGTGCTCACCGGCACCCTGACACATTATTCCCGCGACGAAGCTAAAAGAATGATTGAAGAAGCGGGCGGGCGCGTCATCGGCTCTGTCAGCAAGAAGACGGATTACGTGGTGGTGGGCGCCGATCCCGGCTCGAAGCTCGAAAAGACGCGCTCGCTGGGCGTCAGAACGATAGAGGAAAGCGAGTTGCTTAAGCTGTTGAGTGGGTAAAGACGTTTTGCCATCATAACGCTTTGATTGTATAATGCCTGCATGAGAGGCTTACAAAAAAGAGCGACCATTTATTTCGATTCCCAGCTCCACCGGGCTTTGCGCATCAAGGCTGCCGAGACCGACCAACCGATTTCCAAGATTGTCAATGAGGTGGTACGGCAGAGCCTGGCGGAGGATGCGGAAGACCTGGCGGCATTCGAGGAGAGGGCGAAGGAACCGAATTTGTCTTTCGAGGCTGTACTCAAGGACCTGAGGAAGCGTGGGAAGCTATAAGGTTCTTATCAAGCCTTCCGCCGTGAAAGAGATCGAAGGGATTCCCCAAAGGGATCGCCAGCGTATCGTCGCGCGAATCCAAGGACTTTCCACCAACCCAAGGCCACCGGGCTGCGAAAAACTATCGGGGCAGGACAAATTCCGCTTGAGGCAAGGCTCATACCGCATTGTCTATTCCGTCAACGACGATGAGTTCTCGTTATTGATTGTTAAGGTTGGGCACCGCAAAGAGGTCTACCGGTAGTGCAGCCGCCCTTTGCCACGACAGATCAGTAGGGCCGCTGGTAGTAGTGCGGCGCCTCTGTTTTGGAGTCCTCGGCTCCTTCGCTGGCCAGAGCGAAAAGCCGCATCCCGCAAAGACGGTGGCCTGCGCCAAATCCAATCCGGTGTTTTTTGCCTCCCCCATTGTTCTAATTTCAAATTCGCGGTACTTTATGGACCCGGCCGATTGCCCACGCATTGGCCCACACCGAACCATATGGGGATGTCAAATGAGGAAGCGAGACGTCGCATTCACAGTCATGTTGCTGCCCTTGTGCCTTCCTGTTTTTGCAATAGACAAGAAGGACTTAGCAGAACGCTATAAAGGGAAGTACCTTGTTGTACTGCGAGAGGGTTTGGCGGTGGGCATGTGCGCTGATCTTTCTGGGGTCCCATCAGGAATTGCTCTTGATGTCAGGATCAGCGGCGCGTCCGTCGAGTTTAGTCCGCAAGCCGGCGCGAGTGCTGGTATGACTGGCTGCGGGGAGATCGTCCCCGAACCTCTGCACAAGGGAGAGATTATCTTTGCCAAGTTTACTTGGTTTCGACGGCTCAAAGGAGGCTTCTTTACTATCACTGTCCAAACCGTATCGCCGCACCAGGTCAAGGGGAGTGAACGCGCCTCCCGTCATGAGCATGTGAAGTATGGCAAAGCCGACCTAATCTTCGAGACGACCGATACCAAGGACTACGACGCTGTCGCCTCGCTGGTTGAAGCTTGGTTGAGGCCTTTCGACACGCGGGCGGAGGCCGCTCAATACGGAAACACCGCCAGTGGTGTGTATGTAAAAGAAGTGAAGCTGGGCATGTCCTTCGCCGAGGTTGAAGCGGCCCTGGGACCGCCACAAACTCGCGCCGACCTGGGTGAGAAGGTCCTCTACAAGTACAAAGACATGACGGTTGAGTTTCATGACGGCAAAGTCACGGATGTGAGGTGACAGCGTATTGCGGGTCAAATGGCACAGAAACCTAACTGAGGGATGATGTGAAGAATTCAAAACAGCTCATCCCGCGAAGCGGGACGTAGGCACAAAGGAGGGCAAAGTAAAGGTTGTTACTTTTCTTCGCGACCTTTGTGGGCTTTGCGCCTTTGCGTGAGACTTTTTCCCTGTCTCAGATCTTCCGAGAGGGTAATTTACGGGGAGTGTGAAAAATGCATAAGTGTCGTAACTGCTGCGCAATCTTAAAACTCTTGCGCATTCTTGGAATCACGGCCGGACTCCTGACCGTGGCCATATCGGCTGTCTTTGCACAGGGTTCGAATCAAGCCCCCAAGCAAGCAATAAAAGGCCCCTGGTTGGACCAGAGTTTGTCGCCGGACCAGCGCGCCGATCTACTCATCGAACAGATGACACTCGAGGAGAAGATTGCGCTTGTCCATGGAACCGACGTCTGGAGCCTTCATCCTGGCCCCGCGGGATGGCTGGGCGGGGCGGGCTGGGTCCCTGGAATCCCTCGACTAGGCATACCGGATCTCCAGATGACGGACGGAAGGTCCGGCGTTGCCAACACCGGCTGGCGCGGCCGTTACGCGACTGCATTGCCTTGCGCGCTGGCTTGCGCGGCAAGCTGGGACCTGAAGGTGGCGTATGAATACGGTGCGCTGCTGGGCAAGGAAGTCCGCGACCTCGGCTTCAATGTCTCGCTCGGCGGGACGGCAAACATCATACGGGAGCCGCGCAACGGCCGGAACTTCGAGTGCTTCGGCGAGGATCCTATGTTGATCGGGAAGATGCTCGGTCGAGAACTAAAGGCTACCCAGGACCAGCAGGTGGTGGGTAATATCAACCGTTACGCAGTGAACGACCAGGAAATGGCACGCTTCACCATCAACGCAATCATAGACAAGCGCTCGATGCAGGAAAGCGACCTGCTGGCTTTCGAGATTGCTATCAAGGAATCGAACGTCGGGACGGTGATGTGCGCTTATAATCGAGTCAACGGCGACTACGCCTGCGAGAACCGTTACCTGCTGGCCGATGTCCTGAAGAATGCCTGGGAGTATAAGGGATGGGTGATGTCCGATTGGGGAGCGGACCACAGCAGCGTCAAGGCGGCTCTGGCTGGCTTCGACCAGGAAGAGCCTGGCAGCCAGTATTTCGGAGAGGCGCTCAAGGCAGCGGTGGAGAAGGGAGAGGTGCCGACGACTCGCCTCAACGACATGGTGCATCGTATCCTGCGGACGGAGTTCATATGCGGGATCTTCGACAACCCGCCCGCCCCCAGGCCGGTCAATCCGTTTACCGGGGCCGAGGTAGCGCAGCATGTGGCGGAGCGCGCTATCGTGCTACTCAAGAACAGTGATAGCCAGTTGCCTCTGAAGGCGTCGGCAATCAAAACGATAGCGGTCATCGGGTCGCACGCGGATGTAGGCGTGCTGTCAGGGGGCGGCTCGGATCAGGTGGATGCTGCCGGTGGTAACGCCGTTACCCCCCTCAAGACCGAAAAAACCGGTGCGGGCAGCGAATCGCGGCCTCCCACTGGCATCTGGCATCCCTCCTCGCCACTCAAAGCGATTCGCGCCCAGGTGCCGAGGGCCACGGTGCAGTACGACCCCGGAACAGACTTGGCAGCGGCGGGGAACTTGGCCGCCGCGTCCGACGTGGCAATTGTGTTCGTCCATCAGCACACGTCGGAAGGCGGTGACGTGCCGAACCTTTCCCTGCCTGACAACCAAGACCAGTTGGTCAACAAAGTAGCCGCGGCCAATCCGCACACGATCGTGGTGCTCGAGACCGGTGGACCCGTGCTCATGCCTTGGCTTGATAGTGTCAGTGCGGCCCTCGAGGCCTGGTATCCAGGCATTCGAGGCGGCGAGGCCATCGCCAGCGTCCTCTTCGGTAAGGTGAATCCTTCGGCCAAGTTGCCTGTTACTTTTCCGAAGAGCGAGGCTGATCTGCCCCATCACGCCATTCCGGAAACCTCCCCTTCCGCTGGTGAGATCAATTACACTGAGGGGCTCAAAGTCGGCTACAAGTGGTTCGACGCAGAGGGCAAAGAGCCACTCTTCCCGTTTGGCTATGGTCTTTCCTATACTACCTATTCCTATTCCGGACTCGAGATCAAGCCGGGTGAGGAAGCGCAAGTGAGCTGCAAGGTCACCAACACGGGTGGGCGCGCTGGGGCGGAGATTGTTCAGGTCTACGTTTCGCTGCCACCCAGCGCCGATGAACCGCCCAAGCGCTTGGTAGCTTGGGACAAGATCCAGTTGGGGCCGGGCGAGACCAAAGTGGTCACCCTGCGGCTCGATCCCCGCTTCTTGCGCATCTTTAATGTGGCCAAGGACAACTGGGAGCTAGTGCCTGGAGAATACAAAGTTTACGTGGGCGGTTCGTCTCGAAACACGCCCCTTACCGGGACGTTGACCATCGCAAGAGACTGATGAGTCCAATTCTGGACCCGTGTCATTTTTCGAAGGAGGAAACTAACATGGCAACGAAGGCGGCAAAACCCGTAGTGCGGCCGAAGCGTACCAAGGCTGAGATAGAAGATGAATTCTCCGCGATTCGCGAGGAGGTTGCGGCGGCCAGGGAAACGACGGACAAGAAAGCGGAAGAAAGCTCGAGGCTGCGGGAAACCGAAATCCGCCAGGCGGTGGAGGGGATTTCGGTGGAGGAAGTTGTAAAGGGCCTATCCGATTTAGGGCTTGATTTATCTAAGGCGCTCGCGGGCCTCTCGGAGAAGCTTGTTCAGGAAGTGAACCGTCTCGCCTCAGCTCGCGAAGCGGTGGAATTGGAAAGGAGAGAAATCGAGAGACTGCACAAAATCGATATCGCAAGCACGGCGCTCGATCAGCTCGTTCAGGACTACGCGCGCAAGAAAGAGGAGTTGGAATCTGAAGTTGCCGCCCAGCGCGCGGCATGGGATGAGGAGCTAAAACGAACTGAGCGCGAGCGGAAAGAACTGGAAGAAAACCTCCGCAAGCAGCGGCAGCGTGAGATCGACGAGTACGAATACAAGAAGGCGCTGGAGCGCAAGAAGGCCCAGGATAAGTACGAGGAGGAGATGAAACTCCTGGAAAAGCAGAACCGAGAGAAGCAGGAAGCGCTGGAGAAGAGCTGGCAGCAGCGGGAGGCCGCCTTGAAAGAGCGGGAAGAGGAAGCGGCCCGCCTCAAGAGTGAATCGGAAGGTTTTCCCGCCCGGCTCGAGAAGGCTTGCGCACAGGCGGCCGCGGAGGCTACCCGAGCCACGACGCAGAAATTCGAGCAGCAGATTCTCCTATTGAAGAAAGAGAGTGAAGCTGAAAAGCGGCTGGCCGAGCTTCAAATCAAGACGTTGGAGGACACCTTGGCGCGACAGTCGGCGCAGGCTGCGGCGCTACAGAAGCAGCTTGATGAAGCGAAGCAGCAGGTCCAGGAAATTGCTGTGAAGGCCATCGAGGGAGCCTCCGGGGCGAAGGCACTCTCACACATCAATCAGATCGCTATGGAGCAAGCCAAGCACCGCACACCGCAAGGGTAGGAAGCAGGAAGCGGGAAGTAAGAAGCGGGAAGTAAGAAGCGGGAAGTAAGAAGCGGGAAGTAAGAAGCCTGGAGTCAGGAGGACTGCTGAATCCAACGTCAGCCCTCCCCCCGAGGGCTGACCATCACCCATATCTCTGGCTGGGCGCCGGAGGTGCCGAAGTTGAAAACACTACCCTCTCCCCGGGGAGAGGGCTGAAAGCATTCACTCCCACTTCTGGCTCCTGACCTCTGATTTCTGACTCCTGACTTCCCAGCTAGCGTGAATTCAGCCAGTTCAACATGCCGTCGGACTGCGCGGCAGGGATACCTTCTGCCCAAATGCACTCGTCGCCTTTGCGGAGAAGAATGACCTGCCCGTTGGCAGCCGAGCCGATGAAAAGATCGGTAGTGGAGCGTTGATCGGCTTTGAGTTCGGGATACTTGCGAGCCAGAATGGAATCGTAATCGCGAAAGAAGGCGAGAGCCGATTCAGGGCTCGACCAGCGAATTTGTGAAAACAGAGTATATTGCCGTGCTGCGGGTGTGGCTCCTGAACTCGGCCGGGCGGCAGTCCTTTCATAAAGTAAATAGCGGTCGGCGAGCCAGCCTGCGGCCACCGTCTTCGCCTCGTCCTCGGAAATGAGCTGGCCGAGCAACGCATAGTAGCCCAGTTCGCCCATGGTGTTTTCCACTAGAAAATTCAGCCCTCTTACATCCGCGAGGGCCGCCGGGTGGGGTAAAGAAATCTTGGGCAGTGATTGTTTTTCAAAGTATGTCCCAGGCTGGAAAATCTCCTTGGTGGTGCTGGGCGGGTCGTCGAACAACGAGTTCAATCTCTTCCAGCCGCCCGCCTGGAGCCCGCGCTGCATGAAGCCCATGCCCTCGATATAGGGAAAGAGGGCCTGGAAGCGAAAGAAGAAAGGGGCCCGGTTGAAGGCGGGAAACCCTTCGAGTTGCTGCTGGATGATGGGGGCCATCAGCGGCTCCAGTGAGGGCATATTCTCCAATTTCATGGGCGCAATCATTTCCTGAATCATGGCGGCGGTGGCGTGGCCTTCCACTACCGCCTGGCGAGCGCCCGAAGCATCATCGTCTGGGCGGACAGCCTTGAGGAATTTCTCGAGGTCGTAGCTCTGGTCCTGAAGCGCGTGGGTCAGTTCGTGAGCCAATACCATGCGTTGCATGTCCGGCTCGACCCAGTCGGCGATAAACATGGTCTTGCGATGGGGATCGTAAAACCCCGCAGCCTGTTCCGTGTAGAAGCCAATCAGGAACTTTTCGAGATTGAAGTCGGGCGGCACAAGGCCGAAAGCCTGAAGCGACGCCTCCTGGATATGGATCTCCTGCGGCGTCATGTCCGCGTGTAGATTCTCCCTAAGGTACTTCTCGACTTCCGCGCGGCTGATGATTTGCTTCTTGAGCGACGACTTGATGGGGAGGCCGGTAAGTTCGCTCATCTGCTGAAAAACTCTGTCGGCCTGGGAAAGGAGATCCGGAGCGGCTTGACCAGCGCTCACCAACCGGGCTGTTACCGCTGCATATGCCAGGAACCGGAACGCAACGACGCCCAGCACCGTCAACGTCGCCCGGCGTCTTCCTCCCGTCTTATAAAGACAATTCATGGTGTCTTGATGGCCTCCACGATCAACTGATTCGCCCCTAACTTAAAGGGGTCCTTTTGCAACGACGCGTAGCTTCCCACTCGAGCGAAGCCCGCCTCTTCCAGCATTCGGCAGACCTCCCGATAGGTATAAATTCGATGCGACCCGGTGCGCAATTCCTCTTTGCCGTCCCGGATGAAGGTGTAGTGAGTAATGATCCTCCCTTCTGCGTGATCGAACTCATTTTTCTCGAGAAAAAGAATTTCACCGATCTTGGCCCATTCACGCTCACGGAAGTTGGGAAGGCGCGACTCCGCGTTGCCGCTGGCATCGAGCACTAGCCTGCCTCCCGGCTTGAGGGCACGCGCTAGCGATTGCAGCATGGCGGTGTTCCCCACGTCGTCGAAGTAGCCGAAGCTATTCCCCCAGCAAATTACGCCGTCAAAATCCTCCACGAAGCTCAGCGACCTCATATCCCCACGCTCAAAGGCTATCGTCAGGCCGCGCTGTTTCGCCTTGGTCCGGGCAATTTCAAGGAAGTCTTGTGCAAAATCCACGCCAGTCAATTGATAGCCCTTCGCCGCCAACTCTCGCGCGATGCGCCCCTCGCCACAGGGGGCGTCCAGAATGTCTGCGCCGGGCGGCAACTGGAGCAGGCCGCTGATGAACTTTGCCTCGGCGCGCGTATACTCTTCCGGGATGGCTTGCTGCCACATGTCCAGAACAATGCCTGAAAAAAACGTCTCCCACCATTCACCTGACATCTCCCCCTCCCTCTGCCCGCAT
>Ga0187781_10001087_pt1 | contig 20385 bp, 17 predicted proteins | sample 0715_SJ02_MP02_2_FD_132447 | JGI IMG/M metagenome (GOLD analysis project Ga0187781, IMG submission 132447) | Tropical peat soil microbial communities from peatlands in Department of Meta, Colombia - 0715_SJ02_MP02_20_MG | ecosystem: Environmental > Terrestrial > Soil > Wetlands > Peat | place... | reverse complement strand
GAAGGCCGCGGCCATGAGGGCGCGCGTATAGGGATGCTGCGGCCGCTCGAACAGCCGGTCGGCCGGGCCGGATTCGACGATCTTGCCGTCCTTCATCACCAGCACGTGATGCGCCAGCGCGCGCACCACGCGCAGATCGTGGCTGATGAAGAGATAGGAGAGCCGGTGGCGGCGCTGCAGCTCGCGCAAGAGGTCGACCACCTGCGCCTGCACCGACATGTCGAGCGCCGAGGTCGGCTCGTCCAGCACGACGAAGCGCGGCTTCAGCACCATGGCGCGCGCCACGGCAATGCGCTGGCGCTGGCCGCCGGAGAATTCATGCGGATAGCGCTCGGCCGAGTCGGGATCGAGCCCGACCTCGATCAGCGCCTGGTCGATGAGCGCGCGGCGCTCGGCGGCGTCGCGGCCGATGCGGTGCACCTTGAGCCCCTCCTCGACGATCTGCGCCACCGAGAGCCGCGGCGAGAGGCTCGAGAAGGGATCCTGGAACATGATCTGCATCTCGCGCCTGAGCGGCCGCATGGCGCGCTCGCCGATGCCGTCGAGCCGCCGCCCGTCGAAGCGGATGGCGCCCTCGCTGGCGATGAGGCGCAGCAGGGCGAGGCCGAGCGTGGTCTTGCCCGAGCCGCTCTCGCCGACGACGCCCAGGGTCTCGCCCTGGGCAAGGCCGAAGCCGACGCCGTCCACCGCCTTCACATAGCCAGTGACGCGGCGCAGCAACCCGCCGCGGATCGGGAACCACACTTTGAGATCCTGCGCATCGAGAAGAGGCGCCGCCGCCGCGTCGGCCACCGGCGGCGCGCCCTTGGGCTCGGCGGCGAGCAGGTGGCGGGTATAGGCGTGCCTCGGCCGGGCGAAGACCTCATGGGTCGGCCCGGCTTCGACCACCTCGCCCTTGGTCATCACCAGCACGGTCTCGGCCATCTTGCGCACGATGCCGAGATCATGGGTGATGAGCAGCAGCGCCATGCCGAAGCGCGCCTGCAGCTCCTTGAGCAGAGCCAGGATCTGCGCCTGGATGGTGACGTCGAGCGCGGTGGTGGGCTCGTCGGCGATGAGGATGTCGGGCTCGTTGGCGAGCGCCATGGCGATCATGACGCGCTGGCGCTGGCCGCCGGAGAGCTGATGGGGATAGGCGTCGAGGCGCTTTTCCGCGTCGCCCAAGCCGACGAGCCGCAGCAGCTCGACGACCCGCGCGCGCGCCGCCGCCGCGGTCATGTGCTTGTGCAGGAACAGCGTCTCGGCGATCTGCTTCTCGATGGTGTGAAGCGGGTTGAGCGAGGTCATCGGCTCCTGGAACACCATGGCGATGCGGTTGCCGCGGATGTCGCGCATCACCGCTTCGGCCGCGCCCACCAGCTCCTTGCCGTCGAAGCGGATGCTGCTGGCGGGCCCGTGGCTTGCCGCGGGATAGGGCAGGAGCTGGAGGATCGACAGCGCGGTGACGGATTTGCCGGATCCGCTCTCGCCGACCAGCGCCAGCGTCTCGCCACGATCGAGATCGAAGGAGACGCCCTTCACCGCCTCGACCGCGCCGCCGGGCACGGCGAAGGTGACGGAGAGATCGCGGAGCGAGAGGAGGGGCATGGGGTTGTAAGTTTTCAGTTGTCAGTCGTCAGTCGTCAGTTTTTACGCGGGTGATCAGCGAGGTGAGCATCCGCTTCACCTCTTGAAGGTCGGCCAGGATGGTGTCGTGCGTCGTCGCTTGGAGAAATCCGAGATCGCGGGCGAGCAGGAGCAAGTACTCCAGCTCGCTCGCGGATCCGAAGGCAATGTGAAGGAACCGGGCAAGATCGGCATTGCTCGACCTGCCACAGCCCTCGGCGATGTTGGAGGGAATGGAGGTCGCGGCACGGCGCATCTGGCTGGTAATCCCGTATCGCTCGGACGCCGGAAACGCCTCGGAATTTTCATATATGGACAACGCGACGGCGTGCGCCTTGCTCCAGACCTTGAGGTCGCGAAAGTTCTGCATTGCCGTAGCCTAACTGATAACTGACGACTGACAACTGACAACTTTTTCTTCATTTCACCTTCCTCGGATCAAACGCATCCCTTACCGCCTCGCCGATGAAGATCAGGAGGCTCAGCATGATGGCGAGGACGAAGAAGGAGGTGAGGCCCAGCCAGGGCGCCTGCAGATTGTTCTTGCCCTGCAGCAGCAGCTCGCCCAGCGAGGGCGAGCCCGGCGGCAGGCCGAAACCCAGGAAATCGAGCGAGGTGAGCGTGGTGATGGAGCCGTTGAGGATGAACGGCATGAAGGTGAGCGTCGAGACCATGGCGTTGGGTAGCACATGGCGGAAGATGATCACGGGATTGGCGACGCCGAGTGCACGCGCGGCGCGGACGTAGTCGAAATTGCGGGCGCGCAGGAACTCGGCGCGCACGAGATCGACGAGCTGCATCCAGGAGAGCGCCAGCATGATGCCGAGCAGCCACCAGAAGTTCGGCTGCACGATGCTCGACAGGATGATCAGGAGATAGAGGATCGGGATGTTCGACCAGAGCTCGATGAAGCGCTGGAACAGCAGGTCGGTGAGCCCGCCGTAATAGCCCTGGATGGCGCCCGCCGCGATGCCGACGAGCGAGCTGAGCAGGGTCAGGGTGAGCCCGAACAGCACAGAGATGCGGAAGCCGTAGATGAGCCGCGCCAGCACGTCGCGGCCCTGGTCGTCGGTGCCCAGCCAGTCGACCGCGTCCGGCGGCGAGGGAGCGGGCGACGGCAAGGCGTAGTTGATCGTGTCGTAATGGAACGGGATCGGCGGCCAGACCATCCAGCCATGCGCCGCGATGCGCTGGCGCAGGTAGGAGTCGCGGTAATCCGCCTCGGTGGGGAACTCGCCGCCGAAAACGGTCTCGGCATAGTCGGTGAAGATCGGGAAATAGAGGCGGCCGTCATAGGAGACGACGACCGGCCGGTCATTGGCGATGAACTCGGCGAAGAGGCTGACGCCGAACAGCAGCAGGAACACCCAGAGCGACCAGAAGCCGCGGCGGTTGGCGCGGAAATTGGCGAGCCGCCGGCGGGTCAGCGGGCTGAGCCGCAGGCCGAGCACGCGGCCGCCGCGGCGCCCCAGCGCGCCCGAGGCGGTGCTCATGCGCGCCGCGTCGCGAAGTCGATGCGCGGATCGATCAGCATGTAGGTGAGGTCGCGCAGCAGGTTCAAGGCGATGCCGATGAGCGTGTAGATGTAGAGCGTGCCGAAGATCACGGGGTAGTCGCGGTCGAGCGCCGCCTCGAAGCCGAGCAGCCCCAGCCCGTTCAGCGAGAAGATCACCTCGATCAGCAGCGAGCTGGTGAAGAGGATGCCGATGAGCGCGGCGGGGAAGCCCGCGGCGACGATCAGCATGGCGTTGCGGAAGACGTGGCCGTAGAGCACGCGCCGTTCGCCCAAGCCCTTGGCGCGCGCGGTGATGACGTATTGCTTGTTGATCTCGTCGAGGAAGGAATTCTTGGTCAGCATGGTGAGGTTGGCGAAGGCGCCGATGACCATGGCCGTCACCGGCAGCACCATGTGCCAGAAGTAGTCCAGGACGCGGTGCGGCCAATCGAGGCTCGACCAGGTGTCGGAGACGAGCCCGCGCAGCGGGAACCATTGCACATAGCTGCCGCCGGCAAACACCACGATGAGCAGGATGGCGAACAGGAAGGCCGGGATGGCATAGCCGACGATGATCACGGCGCTCGTCCAGACGTCGAAGCTCGAGCCGTCGCGCACCGCCTTGCGGATGCCGAGCGGGATCGAGATGAGATAGCTCAGGAGCGTCGTCCAGAGGCCGAGCGAGATCGATACCGGCAGGCGCTGCACGATGAGATCGGTGACCCGGCCGTTGCGGAAGAAGCTGTTGCCGAAGTCGAAGCGCAGATAGTTGCCCATCATCAGCACGAAGCGCTCGCCCGCGGGCTTGTCGAAGCCGAATTGATGCTCGAGATCGGCGATGAGCCGCGGGTCGATGCCGCGCGCGCCGCGCGTCTCGCGGCCGCCGGTCTCGTTGCCGCCGCCGGTGATGCGCGCCAGCGCGCCGCCCTGGGCGCCGCGGATCTGGGCGACGATCTGGTCGATGGGACCGCCCGGCGCCGCCTGCACCACGATGAAGTTGACCAGCATCACGCCCAGCAGCGTCGGGATCACCAGCAGCAGGCGCCTGACGATATAGGCAAGCATCGACGGGCCGCTCCTAATGCGCTTCCGTCTTGGCGCGCTCCTGGCTTTGCGAGATCTGCCGCTCGGTGCCGGTGTCGATCCACCAGTCGCCGATCACCGAGGCGGCGGAGCTGGCGTATTTCGGCTGCTCCTTGGGCTTGCCGAACTTGTTCCAATAGGCGACGCGGTAGTAGTCCGAATACCAGTTCGGCACGACGTAGTAGCCGAAGAGCAGCACGCGGTCGAGCGCATGGATGATCGGCAGCAGCGTGGCGCGCGATTTGGCCTTGATCGCCTGCTCGATGAGCTCGTCGACCACGGGGTCGTGGATGCCCGAGGTGTTGGGGCTGCCGGGCTCGGCGCCGGCGGCGCTGCCGAAGAACTCGCGCAGCTCCGTGCCCGGGGCGAGCGAGGCGCCGTAGCGCACGCTGATCATGTCGAAATCGTAGTCGCGCCGCCGGTTCTCGTATTGCGCGGCATCGATGTTGCGGAGCTGCGCATCGATGCCGATCCGCTGGAGATTCTTGAGGAAGGGCAGCACCACCTTCTCCAGCCGCGGCTCGTCGCCGAGGAACTCGAAGGCGAAAGGCTCGCCGGTCTTGTCGTCGACGAGCTTGCCGTTCTTGATGCTCCAGCCGGCCTCCTTGAAGAGCGCCAGCGCCGCGCGGATGCCGTCGCGGATCTCGCCGCTGCCGTCATAGACCGGCGGCTGGTACTCGGTGGCGAAGACCGCGTCGGGAATGCGGCCGCGGTACTTCTCGAGCAGCGCCAGCTCCTCGCCCTGCGGCAGGCCGCGGGCGGCGAGGTCCGAATTCTCCCAATAGCTCTTGGTGCGCTTGTAGGCGCTGTAGAGCAGGTTCTTGTTGGTCCATTCGAAATCGAAGAGATAGCCGATGGCGCGGCGCACGCGCGGATCGCGGAACTTTTCGCGCCGCGTGTTGAAGACGAAGCCCTGCATGCCTTGCGGCACCTGATGATGGACCTCCGCCTTGACCACGAGGCCGTCCCTGACGGCGGGAAAGTCGTAGAGCGTCTCCCAATCCTTGGCGGTGTATTCGCCGCGGATGTCGATCTGCCCCGCCTTGAGCGCCTCGAACATCACCGACATGTCGCGGTAGTAGTCGACGCGCAGGGTGTCGAAATTGGCGGTGCCCTTGTTCACCGGCAGGTCCTTCGCCCAATAGTCCTTCACGCGCTCATAGGTGATCGAGCGCCCGGGATCGACCGCGGCGATGCGATAGGGGCCGTTGCCGAGCGGGATGTCGAGCGTCGGCTGCGAGAAGTCGCGGCCCTGCCACCATTTCCTGGACAGCACCGGGAGCCCCGCCACCTGCATCGGCAGGTCGCGGTCGTTGCCGTCCTTGAAAGTGAACTTGACCCGGCCGTCCTCCAGCACCTGGCATTTCTCGACATTGGCGAACTGGACGCGGAAGAGCGGGTGCCCCTTGGTGACCAGCGTCTCGTAGGTCCAGCAGACGTCCTCGCCGGTGATGGGGCTGCCGTCGTGAAAGCGCGCCTCGTGCCGGAGCGCGAAGGTGATGGCGGTGCGGTCGGGCGTCAGCGCGGCGCTTTCGGCGATGAGGCCATAGGCGGTGAGCGGCTCGTCGAGCGCGCCGCCCATCAGCGAGTCGAAGATCGCGCCGGAGCCCACCATGGAATCGGAGAAGCGGACGAAAGACACGCCGCGCAGGATGAAGGGGTTGAGGTTGTCGAAGGTGCCGATATCGCCGAAATGCACCGTGCCGCCTTTGGGCGCGTCGGGATTGACGTAGTCGAAATGCGTGAAGTCGGGCGGGTATTTGAGGGGATCGCCGAACAGCGACAGGCCGTGGCTGGGCTTGGCATCCTCCGCCACGGCCGGAGCGGCGAGCGTCAGGGCGACAAGGGCGGCAAGCAGGACGCGCATGGCGGCATTTCCTCGGAGTCTCGTTATTGCCAGTTTAGTGCAAACGCGCCGTCGCGGCAGCACGATCCCGCAGGCGCCGTCTCAGCCGCCGGTCAGCAGCGCGCGCGCCGGGGCGGCGAGCGCCGGGTCGCCGCAGGCGACGACGCGGCCGTCGGAGGCAAGGTCGAGCGCGCGGCCCTGCCAGTCGGTGATCGTGCCGCCGGCGCCGGCGATCACCGGCGCGAGCGCGCAATAGTCATAGGGCTTGAGCGCGCCCTCGACGACGAGGTCGATGAAGCCGCTGGCGAGCTGGGCATAGGCGTAGCAATCGGTGCCGGTGCGCGCGAGCTTGACCGCGCGGCGCAAGGCCGCGAAGCCGGCGGCGTCTTGGCCCTCGAACATGATTTCGGGCGCGGTGGAAAAGAGCGTCGCCCGGTCGAGCGCCGGGCAGGGCCGCGTGCGGACCGGCGCGCCGTTGAGCGTCGTGGCGCGGCCGGCGGCGCCGAGCCAGCGCTCGCCCAGGATCGGCTGGTCGATGACGCCCAGCACCGGCCGGCCGCGGCGGGTGAGCGCGATGAGCGTGCCGAACAGCGGAATGCCGGAGATGAAGGATTTGGTGCCGTCGATGGGATCGAGCACCCAGACCCATTCGGCGTCCTCGCGGCTGCGCCCGTGCTCCTCGCCGATGATGCCGTGCGCGGGAAAGCGCTCTTCGATCAGCGCCCGCATCGCCGCCTCCGCCTCGCGGTCGGCGACGGTCACCGGCGTCAGGTCGCCCTTGTCGTCGACGCCGATCTTGCGGCGGAAATAGCCGCGGATGATGCCGCGCGCCGCATCGGCCAGCGCCTCGGCGAGCGCGATCTCGGCGGCGGCGACCTCATCCGTCATGCCGCCGGCCGCGGCGCTATTTGCTGCCGAGCGGCTGTGGGCTGTCGCTCAGCGTGTTGAGATAGGCCACCATGTCGGCGCGATCCTGGGCCTTGGGCAGGCCGGCGAACGTCATCTTGGTGCCCTTGGCGAAGCCCTGCGGGTTGAACAGCCACGCATTGAGCTCGTCGACCGTCCATTTCTCGCCCTTATGCGCGCCGAGCGCCGTCGAGAACTGATAGCCCTCGCGGCCCTCGGCAATAGGCTCGCCGATCACGTTCCACAGATTGGGGCCGATGCGGTTGGGGCCGCCCTTCTCGAAGGTATGACAGGCGGTGCATTTCTTCGATTGGTCCTTGCCCGCGGCGGGATCGGCCTTGGCGAGCAGCGGCGCGATCGGCTCGGGCCCCGCGGGCGCCGCCGCCACCGCCGGGCCGGCCGCCGGCGACTCGGCCCCGGCCACGAGATAGACGGGCTTTGCCGGCACGGTCGGCTTCACCAGATTGCCGGCGATGATGCCGGACACCATCGCCAGGATCATCGAGGCAAGCACCGCGCCGATGATCTTGTTCCACTCGAAAGACGACATTCCCCACCTTCGGGCAAGCGGCTCTGGCCGCGCAGAAAACCCAATTTTCGCTGACAACTCAAACGAAATGTGATTGAAGCGGCCGGACAATAGCGCGAGCCCTGCGCTGGCCGACCCGGTTCTCATGCGGCATAACGCCGCAAGCCCGGCCCGTGCCGGGCCGGGGGGAAAGGTGCCCGTGACCGCTGCCATCCGAGCGAGCTTCCGGCCGATCGTGGTCATTCCGGCGCGCATGGCGTCCACCCGGTTGCCGGGCAAGCCGCTGGCCGACATCCATGGCGCGCCGATGATCGTCCATGTGCTGCGCCGCGCCGAGGCGGCGGCGATCGGCCCCGTGCTGGTCGCCTGCGCCGAGGCGGAGATCAAGCAAGCGGTGGAGCGGGCGGGAGGCCGGGCGGTGCTGACCCGGCCCGACCACCCTTCGGGCTCCGACCGCATCCACGAGGCGCTAGGGCTTGCCGATCCGGAGCGCCGGCACGACGTGGTGGTGAATTTGCAAGGCGACCTGCCGATGGTCGATCCCGCGCTGCTGCGCGCCGTGCTGTCGCCGCTCGCCGATCCCGCGGTCGATATCGGCACGATCGCCGTTCCCGTCCGCGACCCCGCCGAGCGCGACAACCCCAATGTGGTGAAGGCGGCGGCGGGCTTCGCCGCCGGCCAACGCATCGCCCGCGCGCTCTATTTCAGCCGGCTGCCGGTACCCTGGGGGGCGGGCGAGCACTATCACCACATCGGCATCTACGCCTATCGCCGCGCCGCGCTCGAGCGCTTCGTCGGCCTTGCTCCCGGCGTGCTGGAGCGGCGCGAGAGCCTGGAGCAGCTCCGCGCGCTGCAAGCCGGCATGCGCATCGACGTGGCGCTCGTTGACTCGCTCCCCTTCGGCGTCGATACTCCCGCCGACCTCGACCGCGCCCGCGCGCTGCTCGCGCCGGCCGGCTCTCCCTCCCAGACCCCATGACCGCGCGCAAAAATCCGGCTTCGCTCATCGCCTTCCAGGGCGCGCCCGGCGCCTATTCGGACCTCGCCTGCCGCGAGGTGTTCCCGAAGCTCGCGACCTTGCCTTGCGCCGGCTTCGAGGACGTGATCGCCGCGGTGCGCCGAGGCCGCGCCAAGCTCGCCATGCTGCCGATCGAGAATTCGGTCGCCGGTCGCGTCGCCGACATCCATCATCTCATGCCGGATTCGGGCCTCCACATCATCGCCGAGCATTTCCAGCGGGTGAACCATCACCTGCTCGCGCCCAAAGGCGCCACCCTCAAGGGCCTCAAGACGGTGCGCAGCCACGTCCATGCGCTGTCGCAATGCCGCGCCCTCATCCGCAAGCTCGGCCTCACGGCGATCGTCGTCGCCGACACCGCCGGCGCCGCCGCCGAGGTGGCCGAGCGGGGCGATCCCAGCGAAGCGGCGATCGCCTCGGCGCTCGCCGGCGAGATCTACGGCCTCGTCTCGCTCAAGCGGAACATCGAAGATGCCGAGCACAACACGACGCGCTTCCTCGTCATGGCGCGCGAGCCCCAGCGGCCGAAGCGGGGCAACGGCCTCATCGTCACCACCTTCGTCTTCCGCGTGCGCAACGTTCCCGCGGCGCTCTACAAGGCCATGGGTGGCTTCGCCACCAACGGCGTCAACATGACGAAGCTCGAGAGCTACATGCTGGGCGGCCGCTTCACCGCCACGCAGTTCTACGCCGACGTCGAGGCGCATCCCGACGACCGGCCGCTGAAGCTGGCGCTGGAGGAGCTGCGCTTCTTCTCGCGCGAGGTGCGGATTCTCGGCGTCTATCCCGGCCACCCCTTCCGCCGCAGCGCGACGCAAGGCGCGGATTAGTATGTAAATCCGAGACTGGCGCCAATCGCCCCATTTCACCCCAACCCTCGCATTATCGGCAATTCACCGGCTTAACCAACGCTCCTCATCGCTTAACCCTCCGGCAACTCCCACCTGCGAGAGTAACGGCGAGAGCCATTCGCGGGAGCAAGGCGATGTATAAAATGCTGGCGGTCGTTGGATTTGTCGCGGCGTCGAATGCGGCCTGGGCGCTCGCGCCGGACCGCGCGGAACTCTCTTCCACGGAGAACGCGACGATCAACCTGGTCTGCGCGCCGATGGTGTCGCAAGGCAATGACAGCTTCCAGATTTGCGTCGCGCGCCAGATGGCGGCGCTCCGGGATCATCCCACGCCCGACCTCACCGCCGTGTCGCCGCAGCGGCTGCGGGCGATCGACCGCCGCTGCGGCTATCTGCGGCGCAACGGCATCGGTCCCTACAATGATTGCCTCAAGAAGGCGATCGAGGCGCCGGCGCCGCTGGCGGAGAAGGACAAGATCGCGCCCGAGGACGATCTCACGCCCGACTACGCCAAGATCTTCGCCGACAGCCCCGCCGACAAGCCGGTGGCGACGCCGGCGGCCGTCACGACGCTGCCCAAGCCCAGCGACCTCCTGCCGCAACGGCCGGACCATATCGCCGCGGCGTCGCTGGCGCCGTCCGACGTGTTCAAAAAGGTGGCGCCGTCGATCTGGGTCGTGGTGGCGACGCCGTCGCGGGCCGAGCTGCGCGTGCGCAACGTCGCGCTGGGCTCGGCCGTCGCCATCTCCGAGCATCTGCTGCTGACCAACTGCCACGTGGTCAAGGACCGCGCCATCATCAAGCTGGTGCAGGAAGGCACCCGCGACAATGCCAGCCTGGTCGCCGCCGACTTCGCCGGCGACCGCTGCGTCATCAAGGCCGAGAGCGTGACGCTGACGCCGGTCATGGGCGTGCGCACGATCGAGAGCCTGGCGGTGGGCGAGCACGCCTTCGCGGTGGGCGCGCCGCTCTCCTTCGAGCGCACGCTGAGCGAGGGTCTGGTCTCGGCCATCCGCACCCGCGGCGGCCGCGCCATGGTGCAGACCTCGGCGGCGATCTCGCCCGGCTCCTCGGGCGGCGGCCTCTTCGACGAGCGCGGCAACCTCATCGGCATCACCACGCTCACCTACCGCGTCGCGCAGAACCTCAACTTCGCCATCGCCGCCGAAGAGTTCTGGAAATAGCGCGAGCGCGCAGCGCTCGTCGCTGGCGGGCGCCAGCGGTTTGCGGAAGCAAACTGCGAGAGCCCGCACCGTGCGGGGTAGAGCAAATCCCCCTCTCCCCTTGAGGCAGGGCAATCGCATTTGGCGCCGCGCCCGCGGCAGGAAGGGATTCACCAGTCGAGGCGGTGAGGCAGTGAGGAAAAAAGAAGTACTGGCGCGCTTCGCCTGCCAATGCGCTTGGTTCTCTCACCGCCTCATTGCCTTCTCTGTGGTCCATCTTTAATAGGGCTGTCTGCTCTCCGTGGTGAATCTTTCCCGCCCGCGGTTCAGCCCATAGGCGATTGCCCTGCCTCAAGGGGGAAGGGGATTCTTGGTGGTTGGGGCGCTACGGCGCTCAGGCTCGTCCGCACCGTGCGGGCTCTCGCGGTTGCTGCGCAACCGCTGACGCCCGCCAGCGACGACGCTTCGCGTCGCGCTAGCGCCGTAACCAATCCTCGATCAACCGCCGCGCGATCGAGTCGCGGCGCGGCAGGCGGAAGTCGTCGCCGTCCGGATGCGACAGCAGATAACCGCGATCGAACCAGCGCGCGTCCTCCAGCTCGCTGGGGTCGACGCGGATCTCGGTCGAGCGGGCGCGGGCGTGAAAGCCCAGCATGATCGAGCCGGGAAAGGGCCAGGGCTGCGAGGAGTGATAGCGCACCTCGTCGACGCGGATCGCGGTCTCCTCATAGACCTCGCGCGCCACCGCTTCCTCGAGGCTCTCGCCGGGCTCGACGAAGCCGGCGAGCGTCGAATGCATGCCCGAGGGCCAGAGGCGCTGGCGGCCGAGGAGGCAGCGGTCGCCATCGTACACCAGCATGATGACGGCGGGATCGGTGCGCGGGAAATGCTGGGCGTTGCAGGCAGGATTGGTGCAGCGCCGGATATGGCCGCCTTCCTCGCTCCGCGTGGCGCTGCCGCAGACGCCGCAGAAGCGGTGGCGGTGGTGCCAATTGACGATGCCGCGGGCATAGGCCAGCAGCGAGCCCTCCCAGCGCGCGAGCAGCGGGCCCACCCGCCGGAGATCGGTGAACTCGACCGGCGCGGGCGCGCGCAGCAGCGCCAGCGGCGACTCGACGGCGGAAAGGTCGAGCGCGAAATAGGCGCGATCCGCGATGAGGCCGAGCAGCGCCCAGTCGCCTTCGCCGGCGATCTCGTGGCGGGCGAGGAACGCCGCTTGCGGCGCGCCGGCCTCGCGGCGGAGCACCAGGTTCTGGCTGCGCCAGACGAGCACGAAGCGGCTCTCGGGATCGCGCAGCCGCGCCTCGACCCAGGCCGAATCCTTGCGGCGCCCGCCGACGCGATCAAGCCCGCTGGCGGCATAGAAATTCGCTTCCGTCATGTCCTGCCGACACTGGCATAGCCGGACCGCTTCGGGCAAGCGACGGCCGCGCTTGTGGTCCATGCCCGAAGATTGAATGATGGCGCGAAAGGGAGCGCCATCCTCATGCCGATATCATGGTCCGATCTGGCGACCGGGCACGCCGAGGCGATGGACGGCGCCGCCGTCGAGCTCGTCGGCTGGATGGCGGCGGCGGAGGTCGCCGACCGGCATGGCTATTTCCTGCTGGTGCCGGAGCCGATCTGCTGCCTGGGCTGCCTGCCGCGCGATCCCTTGCGCTCCGTCGAGGTGTTCGCGCGGCTGCCGATCGCCGCTTCGGGCCGGCCGCTCCGGCTCGCGGGCCGGCTCCGCTGCCTGACGGGCGATCCCGCGGGCTGGCGCTACCAGCTCCGCGACGCCGTGGCGCAAGATCCCGCGGACGGCGCGCTGGCGGCGAGGATGACGCGCCGCAGCCTCTTCGCCGCCGGCGCTTCGCTGGCGGTGGCCGCCTGCGGCAACGAAGGGGCGACCGCGGTCGCGGCCGCCGATCCCGCCCGCGCTGCGGCGGCGCGCACGCTGATCGACGGCAGCCTCACCATCGATATCCACAGCCATGCCGGCCGGGTCAGCCGCCCGCGCCTGCCGCTCGAGAGCGTTGCCGCGCCGATGCGCGAGGGCGGCATGGCGGTGATCTGCCTCGCCATCGTCGCCGACGGCCCCGCCATTCACACGCTGCCGGACCGCCGCATCGTCGCCTTTCGCGAGCCGGAGCCGGGCGAGCTCTATCGCTGGAGCGGGACGGCCTTCGCGCGCGTGCACCAGCTCGCGGCGGAACAGCGGCTCGCCGTCGTCACCGACGCGGTCTCGTTGCACGCGGCCCGAAAAGAAGGACCGGCGGTCGTGGTGGCGGCCGAAGGCGCCGATTTCCTGGAGCGGTCGCTGGACCGGCTCGACGAGGCCCATGCGAGCCACCGGCTGCGCCATCTTCAGCTCACCCATTACCGCGTCAACGATCTCGGCGATATCCAGACCGAGGAGCCGGTGCATGGCGGGCTCACCGATTTCGGCGCCGAGGTGATCCGCGCCTGCAACCGCCTCGGCATCGTCGTCGATGTCGCGCACGGCACCTACGACCTGGTGAAGCGCGCCGCCGCGACGACGGCGAAGCCGCTGGTGCTGTCGCACACCTCGCTGTCGGCGAACCCGGGGCGGCGCAGCCGCCTGATCTCGAGCGATCACGCGCGTCTCATCGCCGAGACCGGCGGGGTGATCGGCGTCTGGCCGCCGGTTTCGGTGTTTCCCGACAAGGCGGCGCTCGCCGCCGGCATGGCGCGCATGGTCGATGTCGCCGGCATCGACCATGTCGGGCTCGGCAGCGATATGCTCGGCCTCACCTCGCCGTCAGTCTTTGCCGGCTATGACGAGCTGCCGGCGCTGGCCGAGGCGCTGCTGGCGCAGGGCTTCAGCCCGGCCGAGGCAAGCAAGCTGCTGGGCGGCAATTATGCGCGCGTCTTCGCCGTGACGACGGGCGGGCCGGGTTGACCGGCGCGCCGGCGATCGCCCTTGCCCCGCGCCGCTCCGGACCTGATATACTGGCGCCCGGGAGGCTGGCGGTGGACAGGTCCCTCGCCAACCCGGTCAGGTCCGGAAGGAAGCAGCCGTAACGAGTTTCGGCCTGGGTCGTCTCCAGCCTCCCACCGCTTCCATCGCCAGCGCCGCGCCCTTGCCGAGTTGCCCCAAGCCCATGACGCGCCATGAGTGAGCCCGGGACCCACTACCGCGTGCTCGCGCGCAAATACCGGCCCGCCACCTTCGCCGAGCTGATCGGCCAGGAGGCGATGGTGCGCACGCTCACCAACGCCATCGCCACCGGCCGCGTCGCGCACGCCTTCATCCTGACGGGCGTGCGCGGCGTCGGCAAGACGACCACGGCGCGCATCCTGGCGCGCGCACTCAATTGCGTCGGCCCCGACGGCAAAGGCGGCCCCACCATCGCGCCTTGCGGCGTCTGCGAGCCTTGCCGCGCGATTGCCGAGGACCGGCATGTCGACGTGATGGAGATGGACGCCGCCTCGCGCACTGGCGTCGACGACATCCGCGAGCTGACCGACGGCGTGCGCTACAAGCCGGTTTCGGCGCGCTACAAGATCTACATCATCGACGAAGTGCACATGCTGTCCAAGAACGCCTTCAACGCGCTGTTGAAGACGCTCGAAGAGCCGCCGGCCGACGTCGTCTTCATCTTCGCCACCACCGAGATTCACAAGGTCCCGATCACGGTGCTGTCGCGCTGCCAGCGCTTCTCGCTGCGCCGCGTGCCGGTGGAGCTGCTGGTGGAGCATTACCGCCGCATCGCCGAGGCCGAAAGCGTGGCCGCCGAGCCCGCGGCGGTGGCGCTCATCGCGCGCGCCGCCGACGGCTCGGTGCGCGACGGCCTGTCGCTGCTCGACCAGGCGATCGCGCTGGGCCCGGGCGGCATCGCCGAAGGCGCGGTGCGCGACATGCTGGGGATCGCCGACCGCGCGCTGGTGTTCGATCTCCTCGAAACCGTGCTGCGCGGCGAGGCCGGCGAGGCGCTCCAGCGCATGGGCGCGCTCTATGACGGCGGCGCCGATCCGCTGATGGTGCTCCAGGATTTGCTGGAGCTCGCGCATTTCCTGACGCGGCTGAAGCTCGTGCCCGCCGCCGGCCAGGACGACCCCGCGCTCGAAGGCGAGCGCCAGCGCGGCCTTGCGCTGGCGCAGAAGCTGAGCCTGCCGGTGCTGGCGCGCGCCTGGCAGATGCTGCTCAAAGGCATCGGCGAGGTGCAGACCGCGCCTTCGCCGCTCCAGGCGGCGGAGATGGTGCTGGTGCGGCTTGCCTATGTCGCGGAGCTGCCGGCGCCGGCCGATCTCGTGCGCAAGTTGGAGCGCGGCGAGCCCGGCACGGCCGCGCCGGCGCCGCGCGGACCGGTGGCCACGGCGCCCGCGAGCGGCGCGCGCCTGTCGCTGTCCGCCGATGCCGGCGCCGCGCCGCGGCTTGCGGTTGCCGTCGAGCCGGAAGCGGCGCCCCTGCTGCCGCAGCCGCAAAGCTTCCTCGAGGTGGTGCAGCTTTTCGACCGGCATCGCGAGGCGATGCTGCGCGCGCATCTCTACGCCCATGTGCATCTCGTGCAGTTCGAGCCGGGGCGGATCGAGCTTCGCCCGGGCGCGGGCGCGCCGCGCGACCTGCCGAACCGGCTGGGCCAGCTCCTGACGGAATGGACCGGCGCGCGCTGGATCGTCGCCGTCTCGGGCGAGGAAGGCGCGCCGACCTTGCGCGAGCAGGATGAGGCGCGCGAGCTTTCTCTCAAGAACGAAGCGGCGCGGCATCCCTTGGTGCGCAAGGTGCTCGAGGCTTTTCCCGGCGCGCGCATCGAGGCGGTGCGCGAGCTTGGCCAGACGGAGGCCGCCGGGGAGGCCGCCGACGGCGTCGAGGAGTCCGGCGAAGGAGATGAGGTCCGATGAAGAATCTCGGTCAGATGATGAAGCAGGCGCAGCAGATGCAGGCCAAGATGGCCGAGATGCAGGCGCGCCTCGACCAGGTGGAGATGACCGGCGCCGCCGGCGGCGGGCTGGTGCAGGTGACGCTCAACGGCAAGGGCGAGGTGCGCAAGCTTAGGATCGACAAGTCGCTGGCCGATCCCAACGAGGTCGAGGTGCTGGAGGATCTCGTGCTCGCCGCCTTCAACGACGCCAAGCAGCGCGTCGAGAGCCACGTGGCGGAAGAGATGTCGAAGCTCACCGGCGGCCTCAAGCTCCCGCCGGGGATGAAGTTGCCGTTTTAGGGGAGTCGTCAGTTTTCAGTTGTCAGTTATCAGTAGGGCGCAGCGCGCTATTCTCCTTACTGACAACCGATCACTGACGACTGACAACTTCTTCGCCATGGGCGATTTGGACCATCTCATCCTCCTCCTCTCCCGGCTTCCCGGGCTCGGGCCGCGCTCGGCGCGGCGGGCGGCGCTCTTCCTGCTGAAGCGGCGCGAGAGCCTGATGCTGCCGCTGGCGGCGGCGATGGCGGAGACGGCGCGGCGCATCCATGCCTGCGCGATCTGCGGCAATCTCGACACCGCCGATCCCTGCGCCATCTGCCGCGACGGCGCGCGCGATGCCGGGCTCGTCTGCGTCGTCGAGGAGGTCGGCGATCTCTGGGCGATCGAGCGCACCGGCGCCTATGCCGGGCGCTATCACGTGCTGGGCGGCACGCTCTCGGCGCTGGAAGGCATCGGCCCCGAGGATCTCCACATCGACCGGCTGCTGCGCCGCTGCGCCGAGGACGGCGTGCGCGAGATCATCCTCGCCTTGAACGCCACGGTCGAAGGCCAGACTACGGCGCATTACATCGCCGACCGGCTCGCCGGCACCAACCTCCAGATCTCGCGCCTCGCCCATGGCGTCCCGGTGGGCGGCGAGCTCGACTATCTCGACGAAGGCACGCTCTCGGCCGCGATCGCCGCGCGGCAGGTGGTGAAGGGGGCGCCGGGCTGAAATGCCGCGCCGTTAAGCGGCTGGTCGCTCGTCTTCTCTTGCATCGAAAAGACACGGAGATAACCTGAAAAAACCGGTGCGACGATCCGGGAGCCGGCGCTCTGAACGAGCGCGGGCGGGGGGAAGGATGGGGCGATCCCGCGTAATCGCTTTTGCTGTGGCTGCGCTGGGATGTCTCGCGGGATGCGGCGATTCTCCGTCGGAGGAGACGCCTCACGCCCGCGCCTTGGCGCTGCTCGAGCGGTCGCGGGAGCAATCGGCTGCGGAACCCTTCGAAGCCATCGAAAATCTGAAGGAGGCGATCGCCTATGACCCGGCGCTGATCGACGCCTGGCAATTGCTGGGCGATCGCTTGTATCGGCAAGGCCACTATGGCGAAGCCGCGTGGGTCATCGATTACGCCCTCGGGAAAGCGCCCGATGATGCCTATGCGCGCTGGTTGGCCGCGGCGACCGCCTTTGAACTGGGAAATGACGGGGCGGCTCTGGACCAGCTCGGGAAGTGCGAAGCCCTCCTGAAAAACGCGCCCGATGCCCGCGTTCCGATGGATGCGCTGTATTTCCTGAGGGGTCGCCTGGCGCACCGGAAAGATGATCTTTTCGCGGCGGATTTCTATTTCAGCAAAGCCGTCAAGGAAAATCCCGGCAGGTGGGAGTACTACCTCTTTCAGAGGACGGTCGAGGAGCAGCGCGGCCGGCCGGAAGAGGCGGCAAACGCCCTCGGGAAAGCCGCCGAAATGAAAAGAAACGATCCCGCGATTCTCTATGCGCTCGGCTGGAGCCTCCTCGATCTCGAAAGGGCGCGCGCGTACAACGACAGCATTCCCGATCCCTTCACCCGTCGCCTGCCCAAAAGCACGCCGCATTCCTTGGACGAAGCGCTGCGCGTTGCCCGGCAGTTGGTGGCCATCGACCCGCAATTCGCCTGGAACCACTATCTTCTTGGCGGCATCTACGCCGAAGAGGGCGACTTCTCGAGCGCCGCCGAGGCGTTTCGGCAGGCCCTCGCGATCGAGCCGTACCTGTTCAATGCCCGCTATAACTTTGCTTTGGCGCTGATCGAAGAGGGAACGCCGGAAGCCTGGGACGAGGCGGAAAGCGAATTGACCACCGCGATCGCCATCGATCCGTCGCGCCGGATCGATCCCAACCCGGATCACCCCGCCGCCGTCGTGCTGTTTCACCTGCTGGTGCGGGAGCAACGCTGGACGGAAGCGGACGCCTTGTACGAATGGGGGAAAAGCGCCGGTGCCCTGGGGAAATAGCCGCATGAGTACCGACGGAAATTCCTGTGATGCCAAACACCGCGTCGGCGGCATTGCGCTTTGCGCGGTCGTGGGCATCCTGTTCGCTTCAACCTTCGGAGCCGCCGCCTATGCCGATTGTCGCTGCATCGGAAACCCCGGCTGTCCCTGTCTTCAAGGGGGAGGAAGCAAGCGAGAGCGGCCCGACGGCATCGACTATGAGGAACGGCGAAAATCGCGCGACAATCAGCAAGAGCCGGCCGAGGACGAGGAAGCGCGCGAGAGAGCCTTGAAGCGGCAACGCGAGCTGGAAGCCCAACGCGAGCAACAGCGCGTCAGGGACAATCGCCGCTGGCTCGACGATCAACTCGCGCTCGCCAAACAGAATGCGCAAAGGCGGCTTCCCGCCCGACAGGAACTGTGGAGCCTCGCCACGGAGGCCGATGCCGCGGAGATCGAACGGCGCAAAGACGACCTCGACCAGGCGCTGGCGGAGGCGCGGCCCGATGCGCCGGCCGCCGATGCGAGCCTCGCGGCGAGCCGAGCGAACGGGCAGAGCCTGCTCTACATGCTCAAGAGATCCTGGCAGGAAGGCGTGCGGCCTTATGACGAGTTGCCCTATGCGATCAGCGCCTTGCAACATTACGCCTTGCGAAGCGGCGATAGCGTATCCATGCCCGTCGACGCGCTCGCGATCACCAAACGACAGGTCGCCGACGCCCTGCGGTCGACCCGGAAATACAGTTTCCTCTCTCAAATTCAGGACCTCGGCGAAGGCGAGCGGAAGACCATTCGATTCTTTCAGGGCATTTCCACGACGACGCTGGTCAACGAATATCTGTTTCTCGGCAGGATCACGCTCGAAATCGAAGCGGATGCGACCCGCAACGGGTCAGAGGTCCAATTGGAGAATGTGAGCGTCGTCGGAGGATGCGACGTCTATGCGGCCCATGAAACGCCGCGTGTCAACAAGCAGCCGAAGAAATACATATACGAAACGATAAATTCCGTGCTGGGCGCAATACCCGGCCGAGCCTATAAGGTCCTGTTTCGCGGCAGCATGCCGCTCGACGACGAAGTGATCGCCGTGCCTCAGGCGGATGTCGACGCGCCCGAATGCGTCAAATGAGGGCGGACGCGTTGGTCCCCGTCGCGCGATCTCGCGGAATTGGCGGTGGCGTGGAAGATGCCCTGTGAATTCGCTCTCGTTTTGGCTTCGGTGCACGACATTCCCGTAGCCAGACCACCGCGCATTACATCACCCACCTGCTTGCCGGCATCAATGTCCGGATCTCGCGTCTTGCCCATGGCGTGCCGGTGGGCGGCGAGCTGGACCATCTCGACCAAGGCACGCTCTCCGCGGCGATCACGTCGCGGCAGATGGCGAAGGGTCAGCGCGACGCGTAGCGTCGTCGCTGGCGGGCGCCAGCGGTTGTTCTTGCAACCGCGAGAGCCTCCACGGCGCGAAAGCTGGCCGGGACGCGAGGATTGGTAAGCTCTACTTTGTTTTATCTACCTCGACGCCAATTTTCCAAGGGCGTGTCGAGCAGAGGTGCGTGTTCAGAACCCGGCGGCTCGAATGGGTTAGGCTGCTATATGTCATTGTCCGTTGACCGACGAAGCGAAAAACAGTCAAAGTCTACTACCGGCGGCTTTCTGAAGGGAAGCTTTGAATGCCGACTGAGCGTGATAAGCTACTCCAACTCGCACGCGAGTCGAACCAGGAATCTAGGCGTCTAGACTTCAAGGCACAGTTCGATATCGAGTCGCAACAGGCTTGGTGCGAGATTATCAAAGACATTGTTGCGTTTGTGAATTCTGGTGGAGGTGTAATACTGATAGGTGTTGCAAATGACGGCAGTAGTTCAGGGAGCGACACCACCGCTTTCCGGGATTGTGATACCGCAAATATCACAAACCGAATCGCCCGATACACGGGTTATCAATTCTCCGATGAAATCGAGATAGTGGAAATTGAACGTGCCGGCGTACGGTATCCGGCTATTCTCATATCAGAGGCAGATGTGCCGATTCCATTCGTCAAACCAGGCACGTACGCTGTCCCAGGCGGAAAGCAAAATTCTGCGTTCTCTCAGGGCACAATTTATTTTCGACATGGGAGTAAGAGTGAGCCAGGAAATCGAGATGATCTTACAAAATGGCGAGATCGTATGATCAAACATGCGCGACGTAACTGGCTCAGCGGAATTCGCAAAGTGGTCGCTTCACCGCCTGGCCAGACATTGACCATCGTTCCCGAGTCCAGCCCGCTTGCGAAAATTGGTCAGATAGACAAGGTAACGATCAGCACTGAACCGGGAGCCGTGCGAATCGCTCCGACCAACCCCGAAGACATCTGGCCGCATCGCAGAAAGGAGCTGATCAGCCGTATCAATGCGATGCTTGGACCGGGCAGGAGAGTCGGAACGCACGACATCGAGTGTATAAAGATCACTCACAATGTGCTAAACAATCCTAGGTTTGCGTTTCGGCCGCATTCTCGCTCAAGCCCGCAATATAGCGAAGAATTTGCGATCTGGATTGCAGAGCAATGTAACAAAGACGAAGGCTTTCTTGAGAAAGCGAGGGCTGCGCACAAAGCGCACTCGGCAACCTCCTCGTAATGTCTATCACTAGCCTGGATTTCCACGGACCGGGATTGGCCTAACATCGGAGCCTGCATGCCGGTGCTGGACGAAGCGGAGAGATTGTCCGTTCCACCAGGGGACGGCGACCGGTTTGTCGAGGATATCGGAGGCGAGGACGATGGGGAGGTGGGCG
>Ga0187781_10001086_pt1 | contig 20394 bp, 15 predicted proteins | sample 0715_SJ02_MP02_2_FD_132447 | JGI IMG/M metagenome (GOLD analysis project Ga0187781, IMG submission 132447) | Tropical peat soil microbial communities from peatlands in Department of Meta, Colombia - 0715_SJ02_MP02_20_MG | ecosystem: Environmental > Terrestrial > Soil > Wetlands > Peat | place... | reverse complement strand
TACGCCCAGCACGAAGTGATCAAGGATCTCTCGAACGCGCGCCTCGCCGCGGGCGGGCAGATTTTCTACGAAGTCGAGGACGTCAGCGTCGACAATTTCGAGCCGCATTCTTCCTCCAAGCCCTCGATTCGATTCCGCAAGGACGGTGAGCCGTATGAGCTCACCTCTGATTTCATCGCCGGCTGCGACGGCTTCCATGGGATCTGCCGCCCTTCCATTCCCTCGGGCGTGCTCGAAGTTTTCGAGAGAGTTTATCCCTTCGCCTGGCTTGGCATTCTTGCCGAAGCGCCGCCATCCTCCGAAGAACTCATCTACGCCTACCACGAGCGGGGCTTCGCGTTGCTCAGCATGCGCTCCCCTACAATTAGCCGGCTATATATTCAGTGTTCGCCCGAAGAGGACATTCTTAATTGGCCCGACGCCCGAATCTGGGAGGAGCTCCACCGCCGCCTCGCCACCGACGATGGCTGGAAACTCACCGAAGGCCCCGTCACGCAAAAGGGGATTACCCCCATGCGCAGCTTCGTCATCGAGCCGATGCAATACGGAAAAATGTTCCTCGCCGGTGACGCCGCCCACATCGTTCCGCCCACGGGAGCGAAAGGATTGAATCTCGCCGTCGCCGATGTTCGCGTCCTCGCGCGCGCCTTCTCCGAATTCTACAAATCGGGCCGCACCCATTTACTCGAGGAATACTCCCGCACCTGCCTGCGGCGCGTCTGGAAAGTCCAGCGCTTCTCCTGGTGGATGACGTCCATGCTCCATCTTTTCGAGGGTGATAACGCTTTCGATCAACGCCGCCAGCTAGCCGAGCTCGATTACGTCACCGGTTCGCGCGCCGCTTCGCAATCGCTCGCTGAAAATTACGTGGGCTTGCCGATGGACTGGGGCTCGTAGCGCATGAAATTGACGAATGACAATACGAGGAATTCAAGTGGCTTCGGAAACGAGGGAGGAGAAAAATCTCCTACGACGACCCTTTGGCGGGCATTTCCATCGGCTTATTCGTCAGAACTACCTTGCCGCCGCTCCGCGAGAATACGCGCACGGTTTTCGGGTCAATCCCTTTCAGCGCTTCCTCTGCGTCCGATTCTTCCAGAAAAAAATAAACGCGATTCGGCCCGTTCCACAGCTTCGCGAACGATTCATCGTCCTCGAAAACGTGCGGCGCGTCCGCAAAGAACGACCCGAACCAAAGATCGGCTCTTCTCCCGTTCAGCATGTGCACCGGAACGCCCGTGTAGAAATTCAGCGTCGAGCCGAATTCGTAGTCATGGTTGATCACGATCGTCTCGCCCGGCCGGTAACTTTGCTTGATGGCCAGCGCCATGCTCTTCGACGAGAGCACCGGAGAAAAAATCACGTACCCCTGGAACACCGCGAACAGCACGCCCACCATCATCGCCGTCAGCGCCAGGTTGGCCTTCAGCGCCTGATTCCGCCGGCGCAGAATCCAGTTAAGCACCGTGCCAACAAGCAGCGAAATCCCCAGAACCCACAGCGGGCTTCGGAACATCCCGAGGGATTCAATCGTCAGGTCCTGCATGTGGCCCAGCGACAGCTTGTAATGTCCCGGATGTTGCGTCAGCACGTCGCCAATATCTGTTCCCGGCGGGAACGGCTTCGCCTGTACCAGGATGGCCATGATCACGGCGAATACCGCCACCCCAACGATCAACAGCACCGTGGATATGATCCTTCCCGCTCGACGCTCACGGCTACCGGCGGACGAACTGGATTCCCGTTCGAGCCAGCCGGCTATCAGCAGCGCGAGGGCCGGAACCGCGGGAAGCGAATAGTATTCCTGGCGGCTCGAGAAACTGAAGAAAGCGATTATAAGCAGAGCCCAGGTTCCGAGCAGGAGATTGGCTCGCGCCCGGCTGTCGAGGCCGCTTCGCCATGCTCTCACACGCGCGGGAATCTCTTTCACGGCGGGGAACAAGAACGCACACCAAGGAATGATCCACAGCAGCAGGAGGCCGTAGAACAAGAGAAGAGGCACCTTGCCATAATCGTGGGGAATGCGCTTGTTGAGATAGCGCATGAACTGCTCATTCCAAAAGTAGAACCACAAAAAGCCCTTTTGTGGACCTGTCGCTTCACCAGGATTGCGGATCGCGGCAAGGATATGCCAGGGAGCGGCCACCACGAGGAACACCAGCGTGCTCGATACCAATCGCAGCTTGCCGAGCTTGCGCAGTTCACCCGTGATAAGAAGGAAGACAAAGATAATCATAACCGGGAAGGCCAGCCCGATCAGACTCTTCGTCAGGACGTTGAGTGCAATCGTCAGGGCGAGTCCCCAGCAAACCCAACGCGAAGGCTCCTCCTGTTCGTAGGCAATCAGGAAGAGGTACACGCTCGCCGTGAGCCAGACGACCACCCATACATCCGGAATCATGAAGCGCGTGAATACATAAATCCCCGGGGCCGTGCCCATGATGAGGGCGGCATAGAGACCCCCTTCGTTGCCAAATGCGCGCCTCCCGAAGAGATACGCACACCACATCATCCCGAGAACGCCCAGCGCGAGCGGCAAGCGCACTTGCCATTCGCCGACGCCGAACATTTTGAAGCTGGCGGCGACAACCCAATACATGAGTGGTGCTTTTTCGAGATAGCGGATGCCGTTCACGTGCAGCGTGACCCAATCGTTTGTCAGCATCATTTCGCGCGAAGCTTCCGCGTGGACCGAATCGGCATCATCGAGCAGGCCAGGACGAGAAAGTCCCGGAACATAGATGAGCAGCCACGTGAAGAAAATAATTCCAAGGATCGAAGCCATGGAGAAAATGCTGCGGGATTCAAGGGGTTGGCTAATGGTTGGAGAGGGATTCTGATCCATGCGGAGGTCAAAACAAACATTCTACCCGAGCGGGCGCTTCCGGCCTAGGTCGGTTCGGATGATGGGTCTCAAAGAAATGAGACAGAGGTTAGTGAGGGCTCCCGCAGACGGCATCTACCTGTGCTTGCAGGGTATCGTCCAGAAGCGTCCCGCGGCGAGATTTGGCCGAGCATATCTGAGAAGGACGGACGCTCAAAACGCCGCGCAGATCTGCGTCGTTGAGATTCGCGTCGCGCAGATCGGCGTTTGTCAGCACCGCACCTTGAAATTGAGCGCCGTGAAAATCGACGGCGGTCAGATCTGCATCGATAAAAATCGCGCTCGAAAGCTGAGCAAAAGCAAGGTGCGCGCCGGACAGTTTCGCGGACCACAAGTATGTCTGCTGCATGTCCGCATGTTGCAGGTCCGCTCCTTCGAGATTCGCGTCACGGAAATCCGCCTTCTCGAGACTTGCCCGAATGAGCGTAGCTTCCACGAGCCGCGCCGAATAGAGGCTTGCCCCGTCGAGCCGCGCATCCACAAGTGTCGCACCTTCGAGAGAGGAATAAGAGAGGTTTGCACCTCTCAAATCCGCTCGCGTCAAATTTGCTCCGGTCAAGTCCGCCCGATCGAGATTTGCACGCGTCAATTGCGCCCGGTCCAGAATCGCCAGGCGAAGATTGGCCTGTCCGAGATCCGCGTTGCGCAGATCGGCTTCCGAGAGGAAAGCGCCTCGGAAATCCGCGCGCCACAAATGAGATTTCGCCAGAAACACTCCATAAGCCTGCGCATAATGAAAATTGGCGTTATTCAAGTGCGCGCCGGCGACGGAAGACAGTTGATCGTCGCCGCCATTCCAATTCGAAGGTTTCTCGGAAATTGCCGCCTCCGTAAGGTCAGCATAAGGATCGTATCCGAGGGCCCAGAACGCGGCAGGCGCCCATCGTCGAATGTCTGCTGCAGAGAAACGCGGCGCCCGGGCCCGGTCGTGCGGGATGCCAGCAATCGTACCGATGGAAAGCAGCAACAAGAGACCACCGAGGACAATCGTTACGAACCCGGGGCTGAAGATTTTCCACTCGCGAAATACCGGGTATGCGCGTTTTCCATTCACCGCCCAGGCCTGCACGGGGCGGCCGATTCTCGTCGTGGAGTAAACAGCAACAGCGACAGAGGCGACAAAGAAAAGTATTTGCAGTGCCGTGCCATGCATTTCTTGTCTGGTCAGATAGCGGACCCAGAAGAAGAGCAACGTCACCGGGGCCATCCAATACGCCAGCACAATGGAAACCAATTTTTCGATCAGGCGGGTGGACGGCGCGTCCTGATTCATCCACCGGAAATGCGCTCGCAAGAGTCCGATGATTATCCATGGGCCCTTCGAACCCAGAACGCGCCCGTCGGGGAAGACAGCCGGCAACTCAAGCACTGCGTCCCACAGGCGCTGCAAATGGTACTGGAATATTAAGTACACGACGAACAGGAGCGCCGGCGCCATCAAGTAGAATTCCGCAACTGGAAGTGCCGCGGCCACCGATCGGGAATGAAGGAACGGAAGAACGGAAGAATCGGCGATGAGCTGCGCGTCCTTTGTCTTCCAGACGATCAACCAGGAGATGGCATTAAAGACAGTCATTGCCGCAAAGAGCAAAATAGACGTGTGCGAAGCCCGCGCGAATGCGGCGAGTGCGGGAAATTCCTGGATTTGCTGAGGCAAAGAGGCTGCACGAAGATTCGCTCCCGCAAGCTGCCGGGGCACGAGTCCCATGGAAGTTTCGAGGTCCGCGCTCTCGAGGTTGGCACCCTCCAGGTTTGTGCCGACGAGGCATGCCTCTTCCAGGTTTGCTCGCATCAAGCACGCGTCACGAAGATCGGCAAGCAGGAGGTCTGCGGATTTCAGATTGGCGTCATGAAAATCCGCGTAGCGCAACTGGATGCCGACCAATTCAGCGCTCTCGAGTTCCGCGCGACTAAAGTCGGCCATCTGCCCGGCCATGCCTTGGGATTCAACCCATTCCTTATGGCTTGCGAGTTTCTCCTCGAGCGCCCAGTTGGTACTGTCGGCGTGCGCATCCTCCGAGACCAACCCCGCCGCGACCTCCGCCTGAACATGTGGAGTCGTCGCCGGCGGTCCACTTTTCTGGGTGGGGGTATAGCTGGCGACGGGAGCCGGAGCGGCTGCCGTCACGGAGGATTCAAGTTTGGGTTCGCCTACAGGAGTTTCTGACGCAGGAGAAAAGATTTCAGTGGATTCTGATTTCACACCATCAGCGCGCGCTGAAGGAGGAAGCCCAGCGATAGCTTCGCTCGGTTTCGAGTCCTCGACGGCTGCTTGGGGCGTCGGAATCGCTGTCGCGATCGAATCCGCCGCGCCCGCCGGGGGATCAATAGCCTCGACCGCCGTGTTCCCTGCATCCTCGCGGCGAAAAGCGCGCATGAATCGAAACACCATTAAAACGCCCCCATGCCCCCGGATGATTCAGAGGATCCCAAGAGGAAGTGGCCCGGACTGGCGGGACGCCCCCGTACTTGGCAGCTTTGTTAATCATAGTCTTATTCTTCACATGCCTAGAGAAATGGTACCGCTCGGGTTTCTGAAAACAGCCTGTCCTAAAGTGCAACTGTCGTACAGCTGTCCTTGTGATTGCATGAATGATTTAATTCAAGACGGGCTGGAAATTATGCGGCGGGGAGTGACACAGAAGCTGCATGAAATAAGGATTCGCAGTATTCTTTGCTTACATACGAGTGGATGTTGGACCGTGGAGTTCCGCTAGGCGGAGGACACGACCGTGGACGCAAAGGTGCAAGCAGTTCCCAACACAGCAAAGCGAATCGAATCCGATAGCATGGGAAAGATCGAGGTCCCGTCCGACCGCTACTACGGGGCCCAAACAGCGCGCTCCTTGATCCATTTCGATATCGGGCGCGAGACCATGCCGCCAGAATTGATTCACGCATTTGGAACCCTGAAGAAGGCCGCAGCACTGGTAAACAAGGATCTTGGAATCCTTTCACCAGAGAAGGCGCGTCTCATTGTGCAGGCCGCTGATGAAGTGATTTCCGGGAAGCTCGACGATCATTTCCCCTTGCACATCTGGCAAACGGGGAGCGGCACACAGACGAATATGAACGCCAATGAAGTGATTTCCAATCGCGCGATCGAAATTTCAGGCGGAGTCCTGGGGAGCAAGAAGCCGATTCACCCGAACGATGATGTCAACATGTCGCAGTCGTCGAACGACACATTTCCGACGGCAATGCACATTGCGGCAGCATCGCGAGTGGCTCAGGCGCTGATTCCGGCAGTGGAAAAGCTGCGCGACGGGCTGAGGCAGAAAGAGAAGGACTTCGCCACCATCGTAAAGATCGGGCGCACGCATTTGATGGACGCAACGCCGCTGACAGTGGGACAGGAAATCTCCGGCTGGATCAGCTTGCTGGACCGTGACATTGCGCGATTGAAGCAGGTGCTATCAGGGCTCTACGAACTGGCGATCGGAGGAACGGCCGTCGGCACAGGCTTGAACGCGCCTCCGGATTTCGGCGAGCGGGCCGCCCAAAAAATTTCAGAGCTGACAGGGTCACCCTTTCAGTCTCACCCCAATAAATTTGCCGCACTCTCGGCACATGATGAGATCGTCTTCGCGAGCGGAGCTTTGAAGACCCTGGCCGCCTCCCTGATGAAAATAGCAAATGATATTCGCTGGTTGGGTTCGGGCCCGCGCGCGGGGCTTGGTGAGATGACACTGCCGGAGAACGAGCCGGGATCGTCAATTATGCCGGGAAAAGTGAACCCCACGCAATCGGAAGCGATGACCATGGTTGCCGTCCAGGTGATCGGCAACGACGCGGCAATCAGCTTCGCCGGCTCGCAGGGCAATTTCGAATTGAATGTTTTTAAGCCAGTGATGATTCACAATTTTCTGAATTCCGTGCGGTTGCTTTCAGATGCTTGCCGTTCCTTTACCGATCATTGCGTTGCGGGAATGGAAGTGAATCAGAAGCGCGTCAAGGAGAATGTCGAAAATTCGCTCATGTTGGTGACCGCGCTCAGCCCGAAGATAGGATATGATAAGGCGGCAGAGATCGCGCACAAAGCGCACCACGAGGAACTGAGTCTTCGGGAAGCGGCGCTCAGGCTTGGCTATCTCACCGCAGAGGAATTTGACGCGATTGTCCGGCCGGAGAGGATGACGCATCCCTAGACATGTTCTAATTCGCCATACCGGTACCCCGTTTTGGGTCAATGCGATGAAACGAACGGTTTCCCTCCGGTACAGTTTCAGAGAATTTTCTCACTCTTTGAACAATTTTAGTCTTGATTGACGATTTCATTTGACACGTTTGTTCTTCTTCATTAAATTCGCATTCCCCTTCGAATTTTCTTGTGGTGTTTCCCTTCCACTGGAGCCTCGATGCGTCTTCTGGTTGCAGAAAGCGACCCGGCCCTTGCAACTTTTCTCCAACGAGGTTTTGACGCCGAGAACTATGCCGTAGACCTAACGCCGGGCGGAGAAGAGGCCAAGCTGAAAGTACAAGAGGCCGAGTACGATCTCGCCGTATTGGACTTGAACCTGCCCAAGCCGGGCTGCCTGGATCTTCTGCGCAGTATTCGCGCTCAGCGTCACCAGATGCCCATACTCGTCCTGACGAGCAAGGGACAGCTGCCGGATCGGGTGCAGGTGCTGGATCTGGGGGCGGATGACCTCGTGCTGAAGCCTTTTGCTTTCTCGGAGTTATCGGCGCGTGTCCGAGCCTTGCTGAGGCGGGGCGGCAGGTCGGGAGACACGATTCTGAGGATTGAAGACTTGGAATTGAACCGTGTGGAACATTCGGTGAAGCGGGGCAATCGCAGGATCGAGCTGACGCCGAAAGAATTCTCCTTGTTGGAATACTTGATGCGCAACACGGGGCAGCGTGTGACGCGAGCCCAAATCATCGAGCACGTCTGGAATCTGTCATATGACACGATGACAAACGTCGTCGATGTATACATTAATTATCTCCGTAAAAAAGTGGATGCGTCATCGTCACACAAGTTGATTCACACAATTCGGGGGATAGGGTACCAAGTGCAGGCTACTGCTACGTCTCGGGGAGAAGCCCCCTAGAGCGAAGAAAGTGAGTGTAGCCGAACCGTTTCGGGACAATTTTGTAGCTGGAAATATCCCGCGCCAGATTAAATCAGGAGACACTCAAATTTAGCGAAATGTGATCAATTCCGAATGACGGGCCTCGAAAGACCGCTTGGAGGAAGAGGGTAAAACAAATGGCTGCGGCAACAGCAATATTAACAAGAAACGTGACCGGAAAGACTTTGGTGGCCAGCTCCCACGCCGAGAGTCGAATCAGGGTACGGCAAACTCTCGGGTCTTCAGGCAGAGAGGTGGAGGAGGCAACAGGTGGAGCTGACGCCCTCATCAAGCTGGAAACGGGTGAATTCCGCGCACTCTATCTGGACCCTCAAATAGAGGATTTAGATGTGGAAGAACTGGTCGCAACCATTCAAGTTCGGTTTCCGGGGTTGAGTGTGGTCATTCTCGATGAAAAGACCGAGTATGACCAACCCGCCGTCGGTGCACTCGGCTCATACGGTCTTCCGGGCGAATCAAATTCGGACGTTGAAGATCCAATTAACGCGGAGGAATCCTTATCGCCATGGTCCGATTTCTCGGAGTCGCAAGCAGCCGACGTTGACTTAGTGCCGACTCGAACAGAGCCATTGCCGGGAATGATCGGGACGTGCCGCAAGATGCAGCAGCTATACCGGCTGGCTCGATTGGTCGCGCCGCGAGATACGGCGGTATTAATTGTAGGTGCAACAGGCACGGGCAAGGAGCTAGTGGCGCGAGGAGTCCACGAAATGAGCCGGAGGAGCCGTGGTCCGTTCGTGGTCGTGAATTGCGCCGCGATTCCGGAAAGCCTTCTCGAAGCAGAACTCTTTGGCTTCACTCGCGGAGCGTTCACAGGAGCATTTCAATCCCGGTTGGGCCGGATTCATGCGGCGCACGGCGGCACATTGCTTCTCGATGAGGTTGGCGAATTGCCGCTGAGCATGCAGGCAAAGTTGCTGCGATTCGTTCAGGAAGGGGAGGTGCAGCGTCTCGGCAGCACGGACCTTTTTCGCGTGGACGCACGATTGATTGCGGCAACGAATGCCGACCTCTTGCAGCGAGTCCGAGAAAAGCAATTCAGGGAGGACCTTTACTACCGGCTGGCTGTCTTCCCTATCGAGCTGCCGCCCCTCTGCAATCGCGGCGAAGATATTATTCCCTTGGCCCAACACTTTCTCGATGACCTCTGCCGTCAATCCAGTATGCCGCGCAAATCATTCAGTGCGGAAGCGGCCAACCGATTGCGCAAACACGCCTGGCCAGGAAACATCCGCGAGTTGCAGCACTGGATTGAACGAGCATTTGTGCTGACGGAGGGAAAAGACCAAATTCGGGCTGGAGACCTTGGGATGCAGTCCGATTCCATTTGAGGTCAGAGAATTCTAAGAACTGGTGAGTCAGCGTGGCCCCTGCCGTGCAGGTTTCAATTGGGCATGCCCACCACCAGCATTGCGCAGAAAAAGGCCGGACCCCAAGTCGTTCCGCGCAACGGTTCGGCTAAGCGGGCCCTGGCACGTGCTTTTGAGACGTTCACCAGCGCAGCGGATTCACTGGAAAGGTCCTACGGTCAACTCCAATCGGAAGTCTTGCGGCTGCGTTTCGAACTCGAACGAACAAATCGTGATCTGGCAGCGAGCCTCGATGAGAACGCGCGCATGCGCCGGTACTTGACACGTGTACTGGAGGGCTTGCCATGTGGGGTTCTTGTCGTAGATCGCCACGGCGAGTTGCGAATGGCGAACCCGGAAGCGCGTAGATTGCTTTCGACGGTGACAGGGGAATCGTCAAGCTCAATCGCCGCGAATGCGCTGACGCCTGCGGCCTTGCTTCGGTCGCTCGAGAAATCGCGCTCAGGATTGCCGCAGACAGAAGGGGAATGGGCCGTAGAGACAAAGGACGGACCGCGAACTATTGGACTGAATTGCGCTTTGCTGGGTGAGTATGAAGGAGAAGGGGCGGCGAGCGAGTCCGTCTTCCTGCTGCGAGATATCACGGAGGAAAAACGACAAGCAGCCGAGCGCGAGATGATCCGCCGGAAGGAATCCCTGTCCGAAATGGCTACTTTACTCGCGCATGAAATCAGAAACCCGCTTGGAAGCCTTGAGCTGTTTGCCGGCCTGCTTGCGGACGCGGCCGCCACTCAACCCGACCTCCGACGGTGGACCGATCACATCCAGGCTGGGCTGCGCTCGCTTTCCGCTACAGTCAACAATGTCCTCCAATTTCACAGCCAGCCGATGCCGCAATTGGCTCCGGTGAACCTGGGAAGGTTGATGCGGGAGTCCGTCGAGTTTCTCCGCCCGTTAGCGCGTCAGGCCGGGCTACGCTTAGATCTTCAAAATTCTCTAGGGGAGCTGGAAATCGCTGCGGACGCACATCGGCTGCAACAAGTGTTTTTCAATCTCGCTTTGAACGCGTTCCGAGCCATGCCCGTAAACGGCACTTTGGCCGTGAGGCTGCGATGGGCCGAGCCTGACAGATTGAATGAGGTGCGGATTGAGTTCGAGGACACAGGCCGTGGCATCGAGTCAGAGAACCTGAAGAAGATCTTTGACGCAGGATTCACAACCCACGCGGGAAATCCCGGACTGGGCCTGGCAGTCTGCCGAACAGTAGTTGAGCAGCACGGTGGCAGCATCGAAGTAGCGAGCACACTGACCAAAGGGACCACGTTCTCGGTGATCTTGCCGCGTGCCGGAGGACCCGCATGAATCAGATGCTGGTGGTGGATGATGAAGCGCCGATGCGCGCCGCGCTCGAGGCTCATTTCGTCCGCGACGGCTGGGAAGTAAAAACCGCGTACGGAGTGCAGGATGCTCTCGGGAAATTCCGGGCCGCGCCTTGTCCACTAGTTGTCACGGACATGCGTATGCCCGATGGCGACGGCTTGGCCGTGTTGCGCGGGGCGCGGAAACTTTCGCCGAAGGTTGGCGTGATTTTTCTGACCGCTTACGGTTCGGTGCCCGACGCGGTGCAAGCGATTCGCGAGGGTGCGTGTGATTACCTAGTGAAACCTGTCTGCTTCGAGCAACTAAAGGAGGTTGCAACGCGAGCCTTGGCTCGAGGATCAGGAGGAGCGCAAACCGACATGACCCACGAAGCCGGGAGCCAGTTGGTGGGAAGGTCGGCGTGCATAGAGAAGCTGATTGAACGGGCGCGGCAGGTCGCTCGCTCCGAAATGGACATCCTGGTTTCAGCCGAAAGTGGCACCGGGAAGGAGCTGCTGGCGCGGCTGATCCATGAGGCCAGCGACCGCCGCAACCGCCCATTCGTGGCCGTGAATTGTGCCGCGTGCCCCGAATCTCTTTTGGAAAGCGAGTTATTCGGCCACGCGCGGGGGGCATTCACCGGGGCACTGGCAAACAAAGCTGGGAAATTCGAGCTGGCGCACACTGGGACATTGCTGCTGGACGAAATCGGTGAAATGCCGTTGATGCTGCAGCCGAAATTGCTGCGCGTGCTCCAGGAGCGCGAGGTGGACCGGCTGGGGGACACACGTCCAGTGCGCGTCGACGTGCGGGTGATTGCCACGACAAATCGCCCTTTGCACGATCTGATCGAAGAAGGAAAATTCCGGGCGGATCTCTATTACCGGCTAAACGTGGTTCCACTGGGAATTCCGCCCTTGCGAGCACGGCGGGAAGATATTCCCGTGCTGATCGAGCATTTCCTCCGGAAACACGCGCCACAAAGCGGAGCAGAAGCACCCCGATTTTCCGAGGACCTCATGGCCCGGCTAGAACTTCATCCCTGGCCTGGCAACGTCCGCGAACTCGAGAACTTTGTCCGCCGCGCTGTGGCTTTGCATCCCGGCGAAGTCGTGGGCCAGGAATTCTTCGATATTCCACATCCGCCGGACCATGCAGGTCCAACGGCGGTGCCGTTCTCCCATATGCACGGGGCTGTGGGGTTGTCTCTGCGAGAGATGGAGCGGCAGCTCTTAGAAACCACTTTGGAAGCAAACGGCGGAAACCGCACGCGTGCCGCGCGTGCCCTTGGGATTTGCCAGCGCACCATGCGCAACAAGATTCGTGAGTATGGGCTTCCGCCGCGGAGGTACCAATGAGCTGGATAGAAACAACGAATATGATGTTTCTCGAGCGTTACCTCGATCTTGCCACATTTCGTCAGACCTTAGTTGCCACCAACCTAGCCAATATCGACACGCCGGGTTACCGCACACGGGACGTTGCATTTCAGAGCGAGCTCGAATGGGCCAGCTTTGACGGGTTCAAATCGCCATTGAGGCCTTTTGTACGGCCTGTCTATGGCCTCAACGCGAGGCCAGACGGAAATAATGTGAGCCTCGATCGTGAAGGGCTACTCCTCGCTCAAACACAACTTCAGTACAAGGCAGCGATTGAATTCATCCGCTCCGAATTTCGAGGCATGCTTGGCGCCATAAACGACGGGAAGGAATCGTGAACCTTTTCGGAGTACTGACGATTAGTGGGACGGCTCTGCTCGCGGAACGAGAACGAGCCGAAGTGACTGCGAGCAATCTCGCGAATGCAGAGACGACCCGCACGCCCCAAGGGGGTCCCTATCGGCGGCAGCATGTCGTGTTCGCAGCAATGCGGCCTTTCGGTCTTCCCTTTGGGGAACAGCTCGCGACGATGGTCGATTTCAGCGCCCGCGGAGTTCAGGTGGCAGGTGTAATCGCCGATCCCACGCCACCGATTCGCCGTTTCGAACCAGGGCATCCCGACGCGGATGCTTCCGGCTATGTTTCCTCGCCGGCAATCAATCCGATCGAGGAAGAAGTGAACCTGATGGAAGCGGCGAGGGCGTACCAGGCGAATATTTCCGCGGTTCAGGCGACAAAGGGAATGATCGCTTCGGCGCTTACGATTCTTTCGTGATAGCCGCAGTTTGATTTGAGGTGAAGGATGGCCAACTCAATTTCCGGCGCTTCGTCGAATCCGCTGGCCACATCTTCAGTGGCGGCTGCTCCGTTGACTGGAGACAAGTCTGAGTTTCTGAATGCGCTCGACAGTGCGATGAAACAAGTGGACCAATTGCAAGACGATGCATCAACGAAAGTAGGCGAACTGCTCAAGGGCAATGGACAAGACCTCCACTCGGCGATGATTGCCGTCGAGAAAGCAGACCTTTCGTTCCAACTGATGATGCAAGTACGGAACAAGATCATTCAGGCCTATCAAACGATTTCTCAATTGCAATTTTGAAGGTTGAAGCAGCAACGAAAAGCGCTCAGTGGGGTTCAACCGCGACCGGCGCCGGTTGACGCTTCACAGTTGCCCGTGAGTGGTTCGGCAATTTCGTCCTCACGAGAATGGGACAATCGCGGCCGGGCGAACCAGGATGCCCGTGGACAGGTTTCTAAAACAGATCGAGGCATTCCTTCGCGGGCTCTCCTTCCGCCAGAAGGCGCTTCTCGGCGTAGGCGCAGGGCTCGTAGTTCTCGTCGGAGGTCTTTTTTTCCGGCTCACGCAAACAGCAGAATTCAAGCCGCTATACTCCGGTCTCTCACAGTCGGACGCACAAGCGATCGTCCAGCGCCTCACCGCCAAGAACGTTCCCTATGAACTTTCAACCGATGGCACCAGCGTTCGAGTTCCCGCTGATCAGCTCGATAAGACGCGCCTGGACCTGGCAGCCGAAGGCATGCCGCAGAGCGGGCGTCTTGGGTTTGAGCTATTCGATAAGCCAAACTGGGCAGGAAGCGATTTCACGGAACAAGTGAACTACCAACGCGCACTGGAAGGGGAGCTTGAACGCACAATCCAGACTTTGGGCAACGTCGAATCCGTCCGCATCCATCTTGTCTTTCCTCGCGAATCGCTCTTCAGCGATCGCGAGCGTGTCGCCAAGGCAGCCGTGGTGATGAAGCTCCGCGCTGGGGGATTGTCGGATGACCAGGTGAACGCTGTAACTCACCTCGTGGCCAGTGCGGTAGACGGTCTTTCGCCTGAAAACGTCACGCTAATTGGCGCTGACGGGCGAACGCCGCTCGTTGCGAAAGGCCACGATGGCCTTCGAGGTTCTTTTGCCTCTGTTGAACTGGAGGCAGCCATGGCGGAGAAATTGGTGGCAACTCTTGCGCCAGTTGTGGGGTCCGATCATGTGAAAGCGAGTGTGACAGTGGCCTATGATCAGGCGTCCGGAGACACGACAGAAGAAATCTATGACCCGGACAACACCGTGCTGGTCTCCTCACAGGTTCAGGAAGAACGATTTAACGGAGTTCCACCGGCGGGCATACCGGGAACGCCGAGCAATGTGCCCGCCACGGCAGGGAGCACTCCCGCCAATGGGGCTGCAGCGGCGGGCGGCGGCGCAAACGGCACAACGGCTACTCCGCCTACTGCTGCGACCGGGCAACCTGCTGCGAACACGCCGGCCGGACAGGGCCAATCACCGCCGGAAAATGTGAATGCGCATACGAACGGATTGCAGTCGAACAATCTGAACCCTATCGTGCCGATGTCTCCTGAATCAGAAGGGCAACGCAGCGAGAGCCGCACCTATGCCGTAAGTAAGACTTTACGGCACACGATCGATCCCTCAGGAAGGGTCAAGAAAATCGCTGCGGCTGTGCTCGTTGACGACGTTATCGAAGTTAAAGAGGAGAAGGGCCAGCGGCTAGAGAGCCGCCGCAAGCGCACACCCGAAGAGATGAAACAAATTGAGGACGCGGCCAAGGCGGCGATTGGCTTCGATGCAGGAAGAGGTGACGTGCTCTCCGTGCAAAACATTTCGTTCTTGAGCGCGCCGTGGGAAAAACCAGCACCAACACCTGCGATCGAACGAGTTCGCGTCATAGCTGAGAAATGGATCTGGCTGGTTCGTTATGCCCTCCTGCTCCTCTTATTTCTCCTGATTTATCTGCTTGTGCTGCGTCCGGTGAAGAATCAATTGCTGCGCACATTCCAACAGGCACCGGGAGGAGTGGAACCGCAATATAAGCTATCAACCCAAGTTGCCTCCGAGTCGGGTGGCCAGGTGCAAGCGGGGGCGGGTGCTCAGGAGTTATCCGAAGCGGAACTCGAGCGGGAACTTGGACAGACGACGTCCGAAGTCCAGCGAGTGGTTCACCTGAAGAAACATTTAACCGACAAGGTGAGGCGTGATCCCGGCTCTGCCAGCCAATTGATCCGGCACTGGATCCGAGAAAGGCCAGCGAGCTGATGCCCTCACTTGGTGCTAAAGTCACGGGCCTTCAAAAGGCGGCGATTCTTGTGATCCTTCTGGGCGAAGAGGCCGCGACCGCGATCTACAAGAAGCTTCCTGAAGAAGAGTTACAACAGCTCACACAGCAAATTGCTTCTCTCGATGAAGTCCCACCCGAAGTTGCAGGCGACGTCCTTCGCGAATATCACCAACTGACGCTTACACAGGAATATCTTGCCGAAGGCGGCCCGGACGTCGCGGCAAAATTGCTTACCAAAGCCTTCGGGGATCAAACAGCGAAGACTCTCCTTGATCAAGTTACTCTGGCGCGCGAGGAGACGGCGCAGAGTTTCGATGCGCTGCAGAAAGCGGATCCGCAGCAATTGGTGAAGTTTGTCCAAGGGGAGCACCCGCAAACCATCGCGATGGTGCTGGCCCAGCTTGGCAGCAAGGCAGCTTCATCGTTACTCATACTGCTCCCGGAAAAAATTCGCGGCCAAGCCATCAAGCGACTTGCCGACATGCAGCAATTCTCGCCGGAAATGGCGCAGAAAATATCACATGTCTTGAACCGAAAAGTGATGACTCTAGGTGACCAAAGCCGGAAGTCGTACGGAGGAGTAAAGACGGCGGCGGAACTCTTGAATCGCATCGAGCCGACGGTGAGCAAGACCATCTTGGAATCGGTTGAAGCCGAAGATGCCAAACTCGCGCTGAACATTCGCAACAATATGTTTACCTTCGAAGATCTTCTTGGCGTCCCTGAAACCGGCATCCGAGACTTGCTGGCAGCCGTCGACAAGAAAACACTTGCAACGGCTCTGAAGGGAGCGCCCGAGGATCTAAAGAGCCACATATTTAAGACGATGTCCTCGCGAGCCGTTGAGATGTTGAAGGAGGACATGGACGTCCTAGGGCCTGTCCGCGCACACACAGTGACGCAGGCGCAACAAGAAATCGTACAAGCTGCGCGAACTCTCGAAGCACAAGGCAAGCTAGTACTGAACAATGAGCAAGAAGAGGCCTACGTCGTCTGAACAGTCGCCGCGCTCAAAGGATGGCGGTGGAAGTGTCGCGCCCTACGTCTACAGTCCTGCCCCAAATTGGGATTTCGGAAGGGACCACGCCGTGGGCAACCGAGCAGATGGCGCTGTACTGGAGCCATCGAGCGCACCTAGAGGTACGCCTCCGGGGGGATCCGTTGAGGAAAAAATCCAAGCATTGAGCAAAGAATCGTGGGAGCAGGGATTTCGCGAAGGGATGGCGAATGCGCGGGCGGAGTCTGAAGCTATAATCACACAGCAGCGAGATGGGATAAGCAAAGCGCTGAAGGAATTTGTGCACCAACGCGATGCGTATTTCCATCACGTCGAAGGCGAGGTGGTGGCACTCGCGCTCGCCATCGTGCGAAAAATTCTCCGCCGCGAGGCCCAACTGGATCCCCTCCTGCTATCCGGGTTGGTCCGCGTCGCACTTGAAAAGACGGCGATGAGCCAGAGGGCTCGGTTGCGCGTAAGCCCCTCGCAAATTCCTATATGGCAGAAATATTTTTCAGAAGTAGCGGATTTGATTCTCCTGCCCGAACTTTCGGGCGATGCCGCGCTCGAACAATACCAGTGCCAACTTGAAACGGACCTCGGCGTCACCGAAATCAATCTTGAGACTCAGCTCAAGGAGATTGAGCAAGGTCTTTTCGATTTGCTGGCACAAAGGCCCAATCCGCAATGACCGATTCTAATCTTCTGCTGGCCCCCTTTTTCCGCCACCTAGAAAGGATTCCGACCTGGCAATCCACGGGAAAAGTGACGAAGGTAGTGGGGCTTCTGGTTGAATCGGAAGGTCCGTGCAGTTCAATCGGGGAATGTTGCGAAATTGTCGACTCAGCCGGCGTCTCTCATCCTGGCGAAGTGGTTGGTTTTCGCGGGCGGACGGTGCTTTCAATGTCCCTCGACCGCCCCGATGGGATTCAGTTCGGCGACCGTGTGATCACGCATGGTGTTCGCCCGTCCCTATCCGTGAGCGAGGATCTGCTGGGCCGGGTAATTGACGGGGCAGGTGTTCCGATGGATTCACTTGGTGGGTACCGCGCAGCAGAGTACCAACCTGTCTATGCATCGCCTCCGGGGGCACTCGCGCGGACGCCAATCCGCGAGCCGCTTGGGTGCGGAATTCGTGCCATCGATGGGATGTTGACGTGCGGTCGTGGGCAGCGTGTTGGAATCTTTGGTGGCAGCGGAGTAGGGAAGAGTACGCTCGTCGGGATGATGGCGCGGGGAACGTCCGCAGATCTAACAGTGGTCGGCCTCGTGGGAGAACGCGGACGGGAAGTGAGAGAATTTCTCGAGGATGCCCTTGGTGAAGAAGGTAGGAAGGGCTCTGTCGTTGTAGTTGCCACCTCTGACCAGTCTCCACTGCTCCGGCTCAGAGCCGCTCTTGCCGCGACTGCCATCGCTGAGTATTTCTGCGCTCGGGGCCGGCATGTCTTGCTGGTGATCGATTCCCTGACCCGAGTCGCCATGGCACAGCGGGAGATCGGATTGGCGGCAGGCGAGCCGCCGACGGCGAAAGGATATACGCCGTCAGTCTTCTCACTGCTTGCACAACTCGTGGAGCGCGCCGGGCATTTCGGCTTCGGGAGCATCACGGCGTTTTATAGCCTGCTCATGGAGGGCGATGACCAGCAAGACGTGCTAGTGGACGCAGTGCGCGCGTTGCTGGACGGCCACATAGTTCTGGATCGGCGGCTCGCAGCGCAGAACCACTACCCACCTATTGCAATCCTCGATAGTCTCAGCCGGCTCATGACATCGGTATGCAGGCGTGAGCAGCTCGACAAGATTCATCGCCTGCGGGAATTGCTCGCGGCCTATGCGGCTTCGGAAGATTTGATTCGTATCGGCGCATATCAGAAGGGTGCAGATACTTTACTGGATAAAGCCCTGGACATCCTCCCCTCGCTGAATTTATTTCTCCAGCAAAAAAAGGACGAGAAGATCACGCTCGAAGAGACTCTCGCTCGCTTCATTGCGTTGCCGGGTTAATGCGATGGCATTCCAGTTCTCGCTTCAGCCGGTCTTGCGACTCCGCGCGGGTTATGAACGCCTCGAACGGTTGCGATTGCACGCTCTCCTGGCAGTCATCGTGCGCGTACGGGAAGAAATTGCCGCGGTCGAATGGGAAAGTGCAAGAGTGCTGCGCTCCGTGCGCGAGAGCCTTAGGAGTGGCATGGCGGGTGCCGAATTACACTTTGAAGCGGCTGCCGAAGAAACGCGCGCCGTGCGAAAGGCAAGGCTCGAATTACAACTTCTGGACCTGGAACGAGCCCGCGAAAAACAGCAGCATATATATACAACTGCCCGGCGAAAGCACAAGATTCTTGAGAATCTTCGCCAGCGGAGGTGGGAGGAATACGCCCGCCTACAGGCCCGGCGCGAACAAGCTATTCTCGACGAGCTCCATCTTATCCATCGGGCCTCAAAGGCGGCTGAATAGCATTTGCCCACTGACCCGGCAAGATTTTCCACCTTGAAAGAAATCCCGCTTGCTAGAGTCTCTCCGGCCATGTTCAAGCCTACGCAAGTTCATGAATTTTCAGTCTCATCCAACTCAAACTGTTTCCTCTACGTGTGAGCAGGCTTTGGTGGAGAGCTTGCACAATAAGCGATGGCTAGACGACTATTCATGATAAGCGCTGCTCCATCGCCGAACACCTTGCAAGCAAGTCTGAGCTCTCCTCCATCTGTGATTTCTGCGCCAAGATACCAGGGCGCGCCCGCTACCGGGCCATTCGCGAATGCCCTTTCAGACGCAAGAAACAATCAGCAGAGCCCGAGTTTTTCGACGGCCAACAATGGCGTCAATCGGGCCAACAAGGCGACATTGCGATCAAACAATTCAGCGGTGTTCACTGGTAGCACTGCACAGATTCCTCCGAAGTCATCAGACATTCAAAGGCAAGGTCAGGAGGCTCCTTCGGTGGCTATCGTTCCCGCGCCTCCTTCCACGACAACCAACACACTCAGTCCAACACCCTCCGCTGATGCACCAGTTTCCTTGCTCTTCTCGCTTCCGACACTGCAAACTGCGAGCCTGCTTGCCCGGGACGAAATGCAGCAAGTCGCAGGAGTACAGACGAATTCGACAATCAGATCGGAGCCAGCCAGTTCACCTGCCACGTCGTCTTCTGCCCCGGACGCCCCGCCGTACTCCAGTCCGGGAACCGCATGGGGTACCGAGCCGGCTCCAGATGGTTCGACAAGTTCGACAAGTGTGCTAGCGCCGGATATCAGCGCGGCAGTCAGCAATGTTTCCGAATCGATAGCGGTCTTCCTCCCCGACGCATCAGCAATCGGCAGTGATGGTGGCAATCAAACGCCGCGAAGTGCCGTAGTTCAAGAATCCGTTCCGGCCGACGAACAATTCGGTGGGGCCAGAACAACACTCCACTTGCCCAGCGCCTCTCAAATAGTCACGCCGCCTCTGCGCGGAAATACGGCAGACGATTCGACACTCGCTAGTCCAAGCTCAGAATTGAAGGAATCAATTCCAGGAACCCTGCTTGCAAGCGTATTGGGGAGTGCGGCATCGGACTCTTCCGGCAGCGGAAATGGATCAAGTAAGAATTCACAGGCTGCTGTGAATAACAGAAACGTGCAAGGGCTGGAATCGAAACTCCAGGCAGTCCTAGACAATCAGGACGGCAAGGCGGCTCCTTCGCCGGTTGCGATTGGCGCAATTGGAGGAAAGCTCTCGGATGGTGACGCAAATCAAGCGGCTCAAGGCTTTAACGCTCAGGATTCGAATGGGGCCTCGAACAATCCTACGCTGAGTGCCACGAGCGAATTCGCGAATTCAATGGACGTCAACATCAGGACTCAGATCGCGGATTCAGCCGCCGTCGTGAAAGCCGCCGGGCTCGCGGCGGTGACTGCTGATCAGTCCCTGCACACCCCCGCCGATGCTCCTGGGCAATCGGTGTGGGTGGATGCAGGGGCAGCCACTGTCCAAGCTGGCAAAGAAAACAATCCGGTTTCCACTCCAGAATTGTCGAATCCGGCCCCGCACGGGGCCCCGCTCCCCCAGTCACTTGCCGACGTGGCACAGGCGAGTCAGCTCTATCAGCGCGCCAGCGAAGCCGAAATGCACTTGGCGATGCAAACGGACACGCTAGGCTCGGTTGAATTGCACGCGGTCGTGCACCAGAGCACTCTCTCCGCCACCATCGGCGTGCAGCGAGCGGATGTTCAGTCACTGCTCGCAAGTGATCTACCGGCGTTGCAGCGCGCATTGGCGGAACAAAGACTACACGTTGAGCAAATT
>Ga0187781_10001084_pt1 | contig 20408 bp, 16 predicted proteins | sample 0715_SJ02_MP02_2_FD_132447 | JGI IMG/M metagenome (GOLD analysis project Ga0187781, IMG submission 132447) | Tropical peat soil microbial communities from peatlands in Department of Meta, Colombia - 0715_SJ02_MP02_20_MG | ecosystem: Environmental > Terrestrial > Soil > Wetlands > Peat | place... | reverse complement strand
GACTGCTCGTCGCCGAGCAGGTTGCCGGCGCCGCGGATGTCGAGATCGTGCGAGGCGAGCTGGAAGCCGGCGCCGAGCGTGTCGAGCGATTGCAGCACTTTCAGGCGGCGCTCGGCCTGCGGCGTGATCTTGCGGTTGGCGGGCAAGGTGAGCAGCGCATAGGCGCGCAGCTTCGAGCGGCCGACGCGGCCGCGGAGCTGATAGATCTGGGCGAGCCCGAACATGTCGGCGCGATGCACGATCAGCGTGTTGGCGGTCGGGATGTCGAGGCCGGATTCGACGATCGAGGTGGAGAGAAGCACGTCGAACTTGCCGTCATAGAAGGCGGTCATCACGTCTTCCAGCACGCCGGAGGGCATCTGGCCGTGGGCCACGGCGACGCGCACCTCGGGCACGGTCTTGTCGAGGAAGGCCTTGGAGTCGGCGAGGTCCTCGATGCGCGGACAGACATAGAAGCACTGGCCGCCGCGATAGCGCTCGCGCAACAGCGCTTCACGCACCACGATCGGATCGAAGGGCGAGACAAAGGTGCGCACCGCGAGCCGGTCGACCGGCGGGGTGGCGATGATCGACATTTCGCGGACGCCGGAGAGCGCGAGCTGCAGCGTACGTGGAATAGGCGTAGCAGTGAGCGTGAGCACATGCACCTCGGAACGGAGCTGCTTGAGCTTCTCCTTGTGCGTGACGCCGAAATGCTGCTCTTCGTCCACAACGATAAGGCCGATATCCCTGAACTTGATGGTCTTGCCGAGGAGCGCGTGGGTGCCGATGACGATATCGATGCCGCCGTCGGCAAGCCCCTTCTTGGTTTTCGCAAGCTCGGCGGCGGAGACGAGCCGCGAGGCCTGCGCGATGTTGAGCGGATAGCCGCGCATCCGCTCGGAAAAGGTCTTGAAGTGCTGGCGCGCGAGCAGCGTGGTCGGCACGACGACCGCGACCTGCTTGCCGTTCATGGCGGCGACGAAGGCGGCGCGCAAGGCCACTTCGGTCTTGCCGAAGCCGACATCGCCGCAAACAAGACGATCCATCGGGCGGCCGGAGGCGAGATCGTCGAGCACGGCGGAGATGGCGGTCTGCTGGTCGTCGGTCTCGTCGTAGGGAAAGCGGGAGGCGAATTCGTCGTAGAGGCCGGCTTCGACCGTCAGCCGCGGCGCCTCGCGCAATTGCCGCTCGGCCGCGACCTTGATGAGCTCGCCCGCGATCTCGCGGATGCGATTCTTCATGCGCGACTTGCGTGCCTGCCAGGCGGTGGAGCCCAGGCGGTCGAGCTCGACGCCGGCTTCCTCGGAGCCGTAGCGCGAAAGAAGCTCGATATTCTCGACCGGCAGGAACAGCTTGTCGCCGCCGGCATAGTGGATTTCCAGACAGTCGTGCGGCGCGCCGGCCGCTTCGATGGCGCGCAGGCCGACAAAGCGGCCGATGCCGTGATCGACGTGCACGACGATGTCGCCGGCGGAGAGGCTCGTGACCTCGGCGATAAAATTCTCGGCGCGCTTCGACGTCCGGCGCGGGCGAATGAGGCGCTCGCCGAGAATGTCTTCCTCGGTGATCAGCGCGGCATCGGCGGTGACGAAACCTGAATCGAGGCCGAGCACCGCGAGCGCGACCTGCGGGCGCGGCAGCGCCTGCGCATCCGGCCACGAGGCGACATTGGCGAGGTTGAACAGGCCGTGCTCGGCGAGCACGTGCTCCATGCGCTCGCGCGAGCCGGCGCTCCACATGGCGATGACCACGCGCTTGCCGGATGCCTGCAGCGACTCGACGTGGGCCTTCACCGCGTCGAACACGTTGGTGTTGGGCTCGCTGCGCTCCGCCGAGAAATTGTGGCCGGAATGGGTGCCGACATCGATGGTGTCGGCGCTCCGCTCCGGCGCGGCGAAAGGCGAAAGCCGCGCAAGCTTTGCGCGCTCGAGCCGCGCGCGCCATTCGTCCTCGGCGAGATAAAGCCGGTCCGGCGGCAACGGCTTGTAGGGCGCGCCGCCGCCTGACTGATCCATCGCATCTTTGCGCGCCAGGTAATAGTCGGCGATCTGGGCGAGCCGCTCGTGGGCGGCTTCTTCGGCGAGCGGCTCGATGGCGAGCGACGTGCCTTCGAGATAATCGAACAAGGTCTCCATCTGCTTGTGGAACAGCGGCAGCCAATGCTCGACCCCGCCCGGGCGGCGGCCCTCGCTGACGGCTTCGTAGAGCGTGTCGTCGGGAGAAGCCGCGCCGAACGCTGCCACATAGCCGGTGCGGAACAGGCGGATCGTGTCAGAGGTGAGCTGAAATTCCGCCATCGGCACGAGATTGAGCGCGCGCAGCTCCTGCGTGGTGCGCTGGGTCTGCGGATCGAAGGCGCGGATCGATTCCAGCGTGTCGCCGAAGAAGTCGAGGCGGACAGGCTCGGCCATGCCTGCCGCGAACAGATCGATGATGCCGCCGCGGACTGCGTATTCGCCGGCTTCGCGCACGGTCGAAGCGCGGATGAAGCCGTTGAGCTCCAGCCATTCGGTGATGCCCGACATGGCGAGCAGGTTGCCGGGGGCGGCCGCGAGCGACTGGCGCGCCAGCGTCTCGCGCGGCGGCACGCGCTGGAGGATGGCGTTGACGGTGGCGAGCAGGATCGCGGGGCGTTCGCGGCCCTTGATGCGCGCAAGCCGCGCCAGCGTCATCATGCGCTGGGCCACTACGCCCGCGTGCGGCGACACGCGGTCGTAAGGCAGGCAGTCCCAGGCCGGAAATTCCAGCACCTCGATGTCGGGAGCGAAGAAGGCGAGCGCGCGCGAGAGCGCCGCCATGCGCGGGCCGTCGCGGCAGACCACCGCAAGGCTGATTGCGGGCGCCGAGGCGCCGGCCGCGACCGCGCGCGCGAGATCGGCGAGGACGAGTCCTTCGGCGCCATCGGCGACGCTTGAGAGATGCAGCGGCCGGCCGGGCGCAAGCCGCTCCGCCGGCGACCGCGCTGGATTTCGTACGTGGGTGGTCACTTATGTCTTCCCGGTGGCATATCGTCGCCGCGGCTATGGAAAGCTATCAGGCTTGAAAGCACTGCGGTGTCGTAAGGCGCCGGCGCGCTCTCGGCGCCGGTGACCCAGGCATAGAGGTCGGAGTTGGGCGCCTCGATCAGCCGCTCGAAATCGTCGAGGCCTTTGGCGTCGAACTTGTCGATATGGACATCGGCGAAGCGGCCGACGATCAGATCCATTTCGCGCACACCCCGCCGCCAGGCGCGGAACAGAAGCTTGCGCCGCCGTTCGTCCAATCCGTCGCTCGATCGCTCCGTCATCGTGCCAATCCCGGTTCGCTTTGGGCTTTTGCCACCGCAAAAGCGCTCACAGGCCCAACGCCAAAAGCCCGGACGCGGCCGGGCGAGGCGTATATAGAGGGCGATGACCTTGATGTCAGCGGTAAAGCGGTCATCTTCTTCGTCATTCCTGGACGGCGTGAAACGCCGGACCCGAAATCCATATTCGCGAACGGTGGTTATGGATTCCGGGCTCGCCACTTTGTGGCGCCCCGGAATGAAGCAGTCATGAGAGTTCGATGCGTCCGCCGGTGCTCAATCCGCTGTTCGCGCCGTTGTCGGCTTTGCCGGGGATCGGCCCGAAGCTTGAAAAGCTGTTCGCGCGGCTCCTCGGCCGCGGCGACGGCGAGCCGCCGCGCATCATCGATCTGTTGTTCCATCTGCCGAGCGGCTTTGTCGATCGGCGCAACCAGCCGAAGCTGTCGGAGGTGGCGCCCGATACGGTGGTGACGGTTGCCGTCACTATCGATCGCCACCGGCCGCCGCCGCCCAATCGCCCGCGCGCGCCCTACAATATCGAGGCAAGCGACGAGACCAACACGCTCACCATCACCTATTTCAACGCCCGCAAGGACTATCTGCAAACGCTCCTGCCCGAGGGCGAGCTGCGTTACGTGTCCGGCGTCGCCACATTCTACGACGGCCACCTGCAGATGGTGCATCCCGAGCGCGTGGTGGACGCGAAGGGCTTTGCTTCGCTGCCGCTGATCGATCCGGTCTATCCGATGACCGAGGGACTGCATCCGAACCAGCTGCGCAAGGCGCTGGACGTGGCGCTGCATCGCATTCCCGATTTGCCCGAATGGCAGGACGAGGCGTGGCGCAAACAGCAGGAATTTCCCGGCTTTGCCGAAGCGCTGCGGCATGTGCATCGTCCAGGGGAGCTTGCGGACCTCGAGCCGCAGAGCAAAGCGTGGTCGCGGCTCGCTTACGATGAGCTGCTCGCCGGCCAGCTCGCGCTGGCGCTGCTGCGCGGCCATATGCGCCGGCGCGCGGGCCGCGGCAGTTCGGCCGAAGGACTCTTGCGCGCCAAGATCGTGGCCGCCCTCCCCTACGCGCTCACGCCGTCACAGGATCGCGCGGTGACCGACATCATCGCCGACTTGGCGCAGCCGCACCGCATGCTGCGCCTCCTGCATGGCGATGTCGGTTCCGGCAAGACGCTCGTGGCGCTCCTCTCTGCCGCGACCGTGATCGAAGCCGGGCGGCAGGCGGCGTTGATGGCGCCGACGGAAATTCTGGCGCGGCAGCATTTCGCTACCATCGCGCCGCTTGCGGCGGCAGCCGGCATCCGCATCGCGCTCCTCACCGGACGCGAGCGCGGGCGCGAGCGGCCGGAGATTCTGGCCAAGCTCGCCACCGGCGAAATCGATCTCGTCGTCGGCACGCATGCGCTCTTTCAAGAGGACGTGGCGTTTGGCGACCTGGCGCTGGCGGTCGTCGACGAGCAGCATCGCTTCGGCGTGCACCAGCGGCTCGCACTCGCCCGTAAAGGCGAGGCGGTCGATCTTCTGGTGCTCACGGCAACGCCGATCCCGCGCACGCTTGTGCTCACCTATTTCGGCGACATGGACGTCTCGGAGCTGCGTGAAAAGCCGGCCGGGCGGCAGCCGATCGACACCCGCGCGCTGCCGCTCGAGCGGCTCCCGGAGGTGATCGACGCGGCGGCGCGCGCGCTCGACGACGGCCGCCGCGTCTATTGGGTCTGTCCGCTGGTGGAGGAATCCGAAACCGTCGATCTCGCCGCGGCGGAGGAGCGATTCAAAGCGCTGAAGAAACGCTTCGGCGACGTGGTCGAGCTGGTGCACGGCCAGATGCGCGCGGCCGACAAGGACCGCGCTATGGCGCGCTTCGCCGAAGGCACCGCGCGCATACTCGTTGCGACGACGGTGATCGAAGTCGGCGTCGACGTGCCGGAAGCAAGCGTCATGGTGATCGAGCACGCCGAGCGTTTCGGGCTGGCACAGCTTCATCAGCTGCGTGGCCGCGTCGGCCGCGGCAGCGAGCGCTCGATTTGCCTGTTGCTCTACAAGGGTCCGCTCGGCGAGACCGCGAAGGCGCGGCTTGCGATCTTGCGCGAGACAAATGACGGCTTCCGCATCGCCGAGGAGGATTTGCGCCTGCGCGGCGAAGGCGACGTGCTCGGCACGCGGCAAAGCGGCCTGCCCGGCTTCCGCATCGCCCGGCTCGAAGCGCACGGCAAGCTCTTAAGAGCTGCGCGCGAAGACGCAAGCCTGGTGCTCAACCGCGATCCGGCGTTGCGTTCGCCGCGCGGGCAGGCGTTGCGCCAGCTGCTTTATTTGTTCGCGCGCGACGAAGCGATCCGGCTGCTCGGAGCGGGGTAATAGGCAGTCCAGAAAGACGTGGATGCCCGGCGCAAGGCCGGGCATGACGACTGACACGCGACCAGGTGATTGCTGTCTTTCAGCTCACGCGGCACGCGGGGCGGCCGGTATTGCCAAAGTCGCCAGCGGGTCTGGTCCGAACCGGTTCGGCCCGTCGGTGCCCTTGGTGACGTACCAGATCAGGAGAATGATCCAGCCGATCAGCGGGATGAAGCCGAGCAGAATCCACCAGCCGGTGCGATCGAGATCGTGCAGCCGCCGGATCGCGATCGCGATGTTTGGGATGATGGTGACGAGCCCGAAAAGTCCGGTAACGAGCTGCATGCCCAGCACCAAGTCGATAATGCCCGCCACGATGTCGGCGATGACGATGAAGAGAATCCAGTACCAGTATTCAGACCGGCAGGCCCGATCGCGGAAATTGACGTAGTTGGAAAATCCGGCCGAAATCGCTTGCGCAAAGCCCATCTTATCCCCCCTGGTTCAAGGCCCAGTGTGCAACCGAATGATACCACAGCGGCGTGGGAAGCACCGCCCAATGGGATTCGCCCATGTAGATTATTTCGCCGGAGTGGGCGCCTCTTTGCGCGCCGCCTGTGCGGCGCGGGCCGTTTCCGCAAGCGCCGCAAGCCGATGCTGCGGGTCTTCTACCCCGGGTTGGATGATGCCGGCGGAAATCAGGAGCGACATCGCCTGTTCGACCGTGATGTCGAGATCGATCACGTCGGCGCGCGGGACATAGAAGAAGAAGCCGGTGGTGGGGTTGGGCGTACACGGCAGGAATGCCGAAATATGCTCGCTCTGCGGCAGATGCGCTGCAATGGGCGGGCTCGGCGGCTGGGTGAGGAAGACCAGCGACCACATTCCCGGCGCCGGGAATTCCACCAGCCCGACGCGGCGGAAACTGGATTCGGAGCTGGAGAACAGGGTCTGGAAGATCTGTTTGGTCGTGCGATAGATCGGCCGCACGATCGGCATGCGGTTGAGCACGCCCTCGCCGAAACTGACCACGCTGCTGCCGACCAAATTGGCCGTGAGGAAGCCGAGCAGCGTCAGCGCGACAAATGCGATGATGAGGCCGAAGCCCGGAATGTTGATCGGCAGATAGGTCTCGGGCCGATACGCCATCGGGATGACCGGCCGCACCAGATTGTCCACCCAGGTGACGAACCACCAGATGAGCCAGAGCGTGACGGCGACCGGCCCGGCCACCACCAGTCCGGTCAGAAAATAGTTGCGGAGGCGGCTCGCAAGTCCGGACCTGCCCGCTGGATACTTGTTGGCCGCGCCGGCGGGAACTCCCCCGCTCTGGATGCCGTCGTTCATCATCGATTTAGGCCGTCTGTCACGATTCGCGGCTATTGTTCCCCCGCGACATGCATAGCGCGCATATATGACATCTTATTCGAATGTATAGCGCTGTTTGCGCTAACGGCACAGTGGGCCGGTGTGACGGAATGGAATGGCGCTAACCGCCGGTCGGGCAACGGGCCGCTATTCGAGCGTGACCGACTATTCCACCGTGACGGATTTGGCGAGATTACGCGGCTGATCGACGTCGGTGCCGAGTGCCACGGCGGTGTGATAGGCGATGAGCTGCACCGGCACCGCATAGACCAGCGGCCCAATTGCCGACGGCATGGTCGGCAAAGTCAGTGTCGCCAGCGCCTGGCCCTCGGCGGCGTCCGCGCCCTTGGCATCGGTCACCAGGATCAGGCGGCCGCCGCGCGCGGCGACTTCCTGCATGTTGGACACGGTCTTCTCGAACACCCGATCATAAGGCGCGATCACCACCACCGGCATGGTCTCGTCGATCAGCGCAATCGGCCCGTGCTTGAGCTCGCCGGCGGCGTAGCCTTCGGCATGGATGTAGGAGATTTCCTTGAGCTTGAGTGCGCCTTCCAGCGCGATCGGGTAGGACGTGCCGCGGCCGAGATAAAGCACGTCGCGCACCTTGGCGAGCTGGTCGCGCGCAAGCTCATCGATCTGCGGCTCGAGCGCCAGCGCCTCGGTCAGATGCCGCGGCACTTCGATCAGCGCGCGCACGAGTCGCTTCTCGTCGCTTTCGGACAGCACGCCGCGGGCGCGGCCGGCGGCGACCGCAAGCGCCGCCAGCGCCGCGAGTTGACAAGTGAACGCCTTGGTCGAGGCGACGCCGATTTCCGGCCCGGCGAGCGTCGGCATCACGATGTCGCTCTCGCGGGCGATCGTCGATGTCGGCACATTGACGACGGAGAGAACATGCTGGCGGTGCTCGCGCGCATAGCGCAGCGACGCCAGCGTGTCGGCGGTCTCGCCCGACTGCGAAATGAAAATCGACAGCGCGCCGGGATCGAGCGGCACCTCGCGGTAGCGGAACTCGGAAGCGATATCGACATCGACCGGCAGATGCGCGAACTGCTCGAACCAGTAACGCGCGACCATGCCGGCGTAATAGGCGGTGCCGCAGGCGGCGATCGATATGCGCCTGAGCGCGCGGAAGTCGAACGGCAAGTCCATCGGCAACGCCACGCGCTCGGCCACCATGTCGAGATAGTGCGCCAGCGTATGGCCGACCACTTCCGGCTGTTCGTGAATCTCCTTCGCCATGAAATGGCGATGATTGCCCTTGTCGATCAGCATCACCGAGGCTTGCGACTTGAGCACGTCGCGGCGAACGACATGACCGTCCGCGTCGTGGATCTCGGCGCTGCCGCGATGAATGACGGCGCAGTCGCCGTCTTCCAGATAGCTCACGGTGTCGGTGAAGGGCGCGAGCGCGATTGCATCCGAGCCGATATACATCGCGTCGTCGCCGAAGCCGATCGCAAGCGGCGAGCCTTTGCGCGCGCCGATCAGCAGATCCTCCTCGCCGGCAAACAAAAACGCCAGCGCAAACGCGCCGCGCAGCCGCGGCAGCGACGCGTCGACCGCCTCGACCGGCGAACGGCCGCGCTTCATCTCGTCGGTGACGAGGTGCGCGATCACCTCGCTGTCGGTTTCGGTCGCGAACTTGGCGCCCTTGGCTTCAAGCTCGCGGCGCAGCTCGCTGAAATTCTCGATGATGCCGTTGTGCACGACGGCGAGCCGCTCGGTCGCGTGCGGATGCGCATTGTTCTCGTTCGGCCGGCCGTGGGTCGCCCAGCGGGTATGGCCGATGCCGATTGGGCCCGCGAGCGGCTCGCACGCGAGTTTTTGCTCCAGATTGCGAAGCTTGCCCTCGGCGCGCCGGCGCGTCAGCACGCCCTGCTCCAGGGTGGCAACGCCGGCGGAATCATAGCCGCGGTATTCGAGGCGCTTGAGCGCATCGACCAAGAGCGGCGCGACCGGCTCGTGGCCGATGATTCCGATAATGCCGCACATTCTCTCGAACCGTCTCCCAGGTGCTGTCGGCTTATTGTGGTTAACCGTTAAAGCCCGATGCTAGCGAACACAAAATAAAAAAACGTTGCGGCGCGTTACAGGAGGTCCGTCATTCCGGGGCCGAGCGAAGCGAGGAGCCCGGAATCCATATTCCGCTGACCCGGTTCCGCTGACCTGGTTCCGCTGACCTGGGGCTATGGATTCCGGACCCGCCGCTTCGCGGCGATCCGGAATGACGGGGCCGCTCACGCCTTCTTCTTTCCCAGCGATTTCAGCGATCGCAGCCGCGTCGCCCATTTCTCCTTAACCACTTGCCGCGCGCGGCCGAGCGCAAGCGCGTCAGCCGGCACGTTGCCGGTGATCACCGAGCCGGAACCCACATAGGCGCCGTCGCCGATTTGGACCGGCGCGACCAGCGCGGTATTGGAGCCGATGAACGCCTCTTTGCCGATGGTGGTGCGGTGCTTGGCGGTGCCATCGTAGTTGCAGGTGATGGTGCCGGCGCCGATATTGGCGTTGGCGCCGACCGAGGCGTCGCCGATATAGCTCAAGTGGTTGGCCTTGGCGCCGTCGCCGATCGCGGCCTCCTTGGTCTCGACAAAATTGCCGACGCGAGCCCCCTCCCCGAGCCGCGTGCCCGGCCGCAGCCGCGCGAACGGGCCGACCGAACATTTCTTGCCAATATGCGCGCCGGCAAGATGCGAGAAGGCGTGAATCACCGCGCCGTCCTCGATCGTCACCTGCTCGCCGAACACGACATAGGGCTCGATCACCACATCCTTGCCGAACGTCGTGTCGGCCGACAAAAAGACCGTCTCCGGCGCGACCATGGTCACGCCCGCCTCGAGCGCCGCCTTGCGCAGGCGTTGCTGCAGAACGGCTTCCGCTTCGGCAAGCTGCGCTTTGGTGTTGATGCCGCGCACATCGTCCTCCTCGGCTTCGACCACGGTCGCGTCGAGCTTCATGAAGCGCGCGATTTCGACCGCGTCGGTCAGATAAAATTCGCGTTTGCGGTTGTTGTCGCCGATGCGATCGAGGATCGACAGCGCATGCGCGCCGGCAAGCGCCATGATGCCGCCGTTGCACAGCCCGATCGCTTTTTCGGTTTCGCTCGCATCCGCTTCTTCGCGGATGGCGACGAGTTTGTCGCCTTTGACCACGAGCCGTCCGTAACCGGTCGGGTCGGCCGGGCGAAAACCCAGCACAACGACGGCCGCGCCGGCTGCCAGTGGCGCACGCAATTTGTTCAACGTCTCGGCGCGAATGAGCGGCGTGTCGCCGTAGACGACGAGAATGTCGTCGGGCTTGCGCTCGAGCGCAGGCCGCGCCGCCAGCATCGCATGCGCCGTTCCGCGGCGCTCGCGCTGCACGAAGCATTGCGCGCCCGGCAGTACGCGCTCCGCCTCGGCGGCGACGGCTTCCTGATTGGGGCCGACCACGACCGCAGCCGCCGTCACTTTGGTTTCGGCGACGGCGCGCAGCACATACGCGAGCAGCGAACGGCCGGCGATGGCGTGCAGGACTTTGGGCAGCGCCGAGCGCATGCGTATACCCTCGCCAGCGGCAAGCACGATCGCCAGGCAGCTCCGAACACGCATTCCCTGGACCTCCGGGCGCTCTCATAGCCGAGGCAACCGGCGACTGAAAGCGCCGTGGCCGCCGAAAGCGCCATCATTTCCCGTCGTCCGGCAGCCGAATTTAGACCGGATACTTGGAGGAATTCGGGAAAAGCGGATCGATCGCCAGGATCGCCTATCCAACGCTTTCTGCGGCCGCTATCATCCTCGCGTTCCCAAAAAACTGACGGGGCCGCAACCCCGAACCTTCACCATGCAAGGGAGGAATGCATGCGAAGACGCGACTTTTTGAAATATTCCGCCGCGACAGCAATGGCCGGTTCCCTCGGCTATCGCGCGGCACGAGCCGACGCGCCGCCCATCAAGGTCGGCGTGGTCGGCGCCAAAACCGGTCCGCTCGCACCCGGCGCGACGATCACCCATTTCCCGCCATTCCGGCTCTGGGCGCACGAAGTAAACGAGCGCGGCGGGCTCAAGCTCAAGGACGGCCAGCGCAAGATCGAGATCATCGAGTATGACGACCGCACGCAGCCGCCCGAGGCGATCAAGGCGGTGGAGCGGCTCGCGACGGTCGACAAGGCCGACTGGATCGCCGGCGTCTATGCGACCGGCTTCAATCTCGCCACCGCGCCGACCTTCGACAAATACAAATATCCGCAGGTCACGGTGGCCTGCATCACCGATCAGGCCCCCACTCTGGTCAAGAAGTATCCGAACTTCTTCATGTTCAACACGTCGACGACCAACTACGCCAAGGGCGCGATCGGCGTGCTCAAAAACCTGAAGGATGGCGGCCAGATCGGCAACAAGGTCGCCGTTGTCAACGTTGGCGACGATTTCGGCATCGAGCTTGCCAATGCCGGACGGCCATTGTTCAAGGACGCCGGCTTCAACATCGTCTATGACAAGTCCTACCCGCTCGGCACGCAGGACTACGCGCCGGTGATCAAGGCCGCCAAGGCCGCCAACCCGGACGCCTTCGTTGCCTGGTCGTACCCGCCCGACACGTTCGGTCTCGCCGATCAGGCGAAGATCGAGAATCTCAACGTCAAGGCCTACTACTGCGCGATCGGCTGTGCGTTCCAGGGCTTCGCGCAGAAGAACGGCGCGGCCGCGGAAGACGTACTCGGGGTCGGCGGCGTCGCCGACTCGCCGGAAATCCGCGCCTTCTACAAAAAGCACAAGGAGGTCACCGGCGTCGATGCCGACTACGCCGGCAGCCCGAACTATTACGCAATGCTGCAAATGTTGACGCAGACCATCGAGACCATCGGTTCGATGGACCGGATGGCGATCGCCGACCACATCCGCAAGAACAAATTCAAGACCTTGGTCGGGGAGATCCACCTGGCGGAGCAGGCGCTCAACAAGGTCTATACGGTCGGCCAGTGGCGGGGCGGCTTCTTCGCCGGCGTGGCCGGCGTCGGTTTCACCGACTTCGCTCCGGTGAAGCTCAAGACAAGTTGGGGCTGAGAAATCCCGGTTGCCCGAAGGCAATGGCGGACCCCGGTTTCTCTCGACCGGGGTCCGGATTTCGGACAGCCAAGGCGGTGCGGCGACCGCGGCAAGATGAGCGCGCCTACAAATACCGCGAACGCATATCAATCGTCGTCTCGACGCCGATCTTGTCGAAATTCGCCTTCAGCCACAGATCGGCGCGCTCGCGGCCGGTCTCGTAGAGATACGTCAGAAAGCCCCAGTTGCCGTTCAACTTGCTGGAGTTCGAGAGCGTGCCGATGACGTCCTCGCCATCGATCGCGTGAATGAGCATTCGTTTGCCGTCGCTCATCTTGCCGCTGTCGATCAGGTCGGTCACGAACGCAACGGCACGCATCTCGCGCATCAGCGAGGAGTTGAAGGCAATCTCCTGCATGCGGCTGTAGATGGCGGTGGAGGTCATCGGCGTTCCCGGCCGCTCGGTCGGCGTCAGATGAACCAAGACGATGTCGCGCGCCTCGCAGGCATAAATCACGGGGAATATCGCGGGATTACCCATGAACCCCCCGTCCCAATAATATTCGCCGTCGATCTCGACCGCGTGCATCATGATCGGCTGGCAGGATGAGGCCACGACATGGTCGGACCGCAATTCCTCGGAGCCGAAGATCTTCACCTTGCCGCTGCGCACATTGGTCGCGCACAGAAAAAGCTTGACCAGCTTTTGACGGCGCAGCAGCTCAAAGTCCACGACCTCTTCAAGCAAGTCCTTGAACGGATTGTATTTCAGCGGATTGAGCTCGTAGGGCGAAAAGAAATGACTGAGCGCGTCGACAAACATAAATCCGGGCGAAAGATCGAGCCCGAAATTTCCAGACATTTGATCGAGCACGGACGGCTGGAAGATGCCGGCAGACGTCATCTCCGAGAGCCGCCGCCAATAATTGTGCAGCGCGTTCTTGGCTTGCTTGCGTCCGCCCGCTGCCAGGCCATAGGCGAGCACGACGGCGTTGACGGCGCCGGCGCTGGTTGCGCTGATGCCGTCGAAGGCGAGCCTCTCATCCTCGAGCAGCCGATCAAGCACGCCCCAGGTGAAGGCGCCGTGGCTGCCAACGCCTTGCAGCGCCAGGTTCACCGTCTTTTGGTGTGCGACCTGCGGGCTGATCTTGTTTTCGTCGTGGAGGCGATGCTCGAAAAGCAAAGGCGATTGCGGCAACCCGCGCCGTTCCTTCGTTTCGCCCCTGTGCCACTGCCCACATATAAGCGGGCCCGTCCACACGGAAGGCTAGAGCGATCAAGTTAACCGAAACTTGATCGCGGGCGCACCCGTGCCAAACGGCTATTTCCCGAACCGCTCGAACCAGTAGGCCAGTTCCGGGCCCTCCTTTCCCTGGTAAGCAAGCTGGGCCACCAGCAGCGCGAACGGCTCGATATAGCGGGCGATGGATGCAGGACCGGCGTCGACGGGATCGAAACCCACGTCGCGGATCAGGGTGGCGGCCAGCCCTTTGCCGCGCTCGTCGTCGCCGCAATAGACCAGGCTTGGCCGGCCCGCTCTGCGCTTGGCCTCATAGACGCTGAACAGAACTTCGCTGGGCACGGTGTTGAAGGCGGCGACGATTCGCGCCTGCGAGACGATCCTTGCAAGCTCCTCCAGGCCAGACGAGGTGTGAGCGACGACGAGCTCGGTATTGTCGGCGTTCATGGGCAGCGAGCAGTTGACGACGACCTTCCCCGACACGTCTCCTGCCTGTTGCAGCACATCGTGAAGCCGCGACCAGTGCACGGCCAAGAGCAGCGCGTCTGCATCTTGTGCGGCCTCGGCCGGCGTGCCGGCGCGGGCGTTCCGGCCGGCGCCGTGCGCGAGCCTCTTCAGCTTATCGGCGCTGCGGGCGTAGCTGAAAACCACCTCATGCCCGGCGCGCGCGAACAGCGTGCCGAGTTTGCCGCCCATCAATCCCGAACCAAGAATGCCGATGCGCACAACGGTCTCCCTTGGCTTACGGAGCCGGAACGTCAGCCCCTCGGCGCCATTCGGTCAGACCCTCAGGGACGCCATGTCGATGACGAACCGATATCGCACGTCGGCGCGCTCCATCCGCTCGAAGGCTCGGTTGATCTCGTCCATGCGGATCAACTCGCAATCGGGCAGGATGTTCTTGCGGGCGCAGAAATCGAGCAACTCCTGGGTCTCGGCGATGCCCCCGATGGGCGAACCGGCGATACGGCGCCGCCCGAGCAGAAGCGGAGTGGTGATCGGCTCATCGAGCGGACCGATTTGCCCGACGATCACCAGTGTTCCGTCCACGTCGAGCAGCGGCAGATAAGAGTTTATATCGTGCTTGACGGGGACAGTGTCGATGATGAGATCGAAGCCGCATTGCGCCTTCGCCATGCCCTCCTGGTCGGTCGAGACGAGAAGCCGGTCGGCGCCGAGCGCCAGCGCATCGGCCTCCTTGTTCTTCGACCGGCTCATGACGGTCACATCGGCCCCGACGCCGGCTGCCGGGGCCGACATTCCAGGTGCGTAGCGGTGAATAGGTGGTGATGCCGGCGCACAGCAACGGCGCCGCGCGCGACAGGTCGAGCCCAACCGGCACGCGAAGCACAAACTCTTCGCGGACGACAAGGTGCTTCGAATAGCCCCCGAAGGTTCTGTCTCCGGTAATGCGGTCCTTGTCGTTGTAGGTCTGGGTATTGCCCTCGCGGCAGAGCTGCTCTTCGCCTTTCTTGCACTGATCGCAATGCTGGCAGCTATCGACCAAGCAGCCGACCGCGACCGCATCGCCGACCTTAAAGCGGGTGACCGTGCTGCCTACCTCGATCACACGGCCGACGATCTCGTGGCCGGGCACGATGGGATACATGCTCCAGCCCCAATCGTTGCGGGCCTGGTGAAGGTCGGTGTGGCAGATGCCGCAGTACAGGATCTCCATCACGACATCGTTCGGGCGCGGCGGGCGCCGCTCGAATGAAAAAGGTGCGAGCAGGGAGTCGGCGGACTGAGCCGCATAGCCGAGGGTCTTCATGTTGTAGGGTCCTTCAATTGCAATCCATTGGGCAAAAACCGCAGCTCAGCGGCCGGTCAGCTGCTGCAGATGTTCCGGGTACCGGGCTCCCTGCACCGTGACCTTGGAGACGGCGCGCTCAATGTCGCGGAGATCATCGGCGGTCAGTTCGACGCTAGCCGCTCCAATATTCTCCTCCAGCCGGGGCAGCTTCGTCGTGCCGGGGATCGGAACGATCCACGGCTTCTGAGCAAGCAGCCAAGCCAGCGCCATCTGGGCAGGTGTTGCCTTCTTCCGCTTGGCGATCTCGCCAAGAAAATCAACAAGGGCCAGGTTCGCCTTCCGCGCTTCCGGCGTGAACCGAGGAACGACATTGCGGAAGTCGGTCCTGTCAAAGTGCGTGTGCTCGCTGATCGCGCCAGTGAGGAAGCCCTTGCCCAACGGGCTGAAGGGGACGAAGCCGATCCCGAGTTCCTCAAGTGTCGGCAGGACCTCCTTCTCAGGCTCGCGCCACCACAGCGAATATTCGCTTTGAAGGGCAGCGACCGGCTGAACCGCGTGCGCGCGGCGGATTGTTTGCACACCCGCCTCAGACAGCCCGAAGTGCTTGACCTTGCCTTCCCGAATGAGGTCCTTCACGGCGCCCGCCACGTCTTCGATCGGCACAGCCGGATCGACGCGGTGCTGATAGAATAGATCGATGACATCGATCCCGAGCCGCTTGAGCGAGGCCTCGGCGACCTCTTTGACGTGCTCTGGCCGGCTATCGAGACCAGCCTGCTCACGTGTATCGGGATCGAGCTTGAACCCGAATTTGGTGGCGATCGCCACTTGCTCACGGAACGGAGCGAGGGCTTCGCCTACGAGCTGTTCGTTCGTGAATGGGCCATAGACCTCGGCGGTATCGAAGAAGGTCACGCCGCGCTCGACGGCGGCCCGGATCAACGAAATGCCTTGCTGCTTATCGACCGGGGGGCCGTAGCCGAAGCTCAGACCCATGCAGCCAAGCCCCAGCGCCGAGATTTCCAGACCACTCTTGCCGAGTTTGCGCTTTTGCATTGCTTGCTCTCCTTTGAAGGAGCGCGCCTCGCTTGATCTCCATCGTCGCGCCCTTTTCGACAGATTGCGAAAGTCTTTGGTCAGTGAGGCATGTAGGGGCGCGACGGCGCGCGATTAGGTGGTGGAACTCGCATGGACTTATGAACTGGGCTCATGAATGGGGCGTCCAAGCGTCAACTGCTCGACGGTTGGTGTCCGCCGTTTTCAGGCTGCCATCTCTATTGCGCGAGCCGCCGGCAACCCACGCCGGCGTTCGCCTTGCTGGTCGATACGCCGCGTTACCGAGGCTGAATGCGCTCGGCTTAACCCATCAATTGTCGCTTCATGCCATGGCCCGACATTCCGCTCTTGCTGCGAGGAGTCAGCAGGCAACAAGCAGCAGGCACCGGTCCAAACGCGGCCTTAAACGGAGCGCGACCGAATCTGCTATTTTTATGTTGATTCGCGGGGCAAGGACCGGAGCAACGGATGCCGGCTCGAGCACAAATTCGCAGCGCGCCAGCAAAGAGCGCGGCGGCACGAAGGCCGCCGACCTGGCAAAACCTTTGGCGTCAGGCAGGCTGGGGGCTTGCGGCCGCGGCCGCGCTCGGCATTGCCGTCCTCACTGGCCGCGACGACGCCGCCACGCAAAAGGTCGCGGCCCTGCTGTCGTCCATGAGCTTAGGGCCGCCCCCGCCCCTGCCGCATCAATTCGATGCCGAAACCGCCGCGCGGCAATTGGCGCAAGCCATGCGCGGCCTCGCCGACGATCGCGACCGGCTCGCTTCCCGTATCAATAGTGTCGAGCGCGACATGCGGGAAATGACGGGTTTGATCAAACAACAGATCGAAGTGGCCAAGGCCGAGGCGATCAGAACCGCCAAGCAGACGGCGCCATGGCCGGACAGTGCACCTCCAGTGCCAATGACCATGGCCGACGTCGCGGCGATGGTGAAGACGGTTTCTCCCGCGCCGTCCGGCGCGGCCGAAATGCCCTCCGCGACTGCTTCGGCAAACGCAACCGACACGGCCGAGCGCGTCTCGCCCGATGCGACCGCCTCACTCGGCCAGGCTTACGGCGTCGATCTCGGCACCGCCTCGACGATGAAGACCCTGAATCACCGCTGGACGTCGCTGCGCGCGGCGCATCCGCAACTGTTCGAAGGCATTCAGCCCCTGGTAAGCGTCAAACAAAATCCACGCACCGGCCGCACCGAATTGCATCTCGTCATCGGGCCGTATTCGAATGCCGACGCGGCGGCGCAATTCTGCGACTATGTCGTGCCCTTTCACATGAACTGCCAGCCGGCGATGTTCGACGGCAGCCGGCTCGCCTTGCAGTGACGGATCGACTATAAGCCGGCGATGGCCGACACGACGATACCTCGCCCGCTCTTCCTGCCGACCCCGCGACAGACGAACGTCCTCCTGATCGTCGGCTTTCTCTGTCTCGGAGAGGCGATGTACCTGCGCTACATGGTCATGGAGAATGCGACGATGTCGCTTGCCTGCCAGGGCGGGCTTAGCACTTGGCTGTGCAGCAGCTTCCGGCTGGTCAATATTCTTTACCCGCACCAGGTTTTTGGCGGGATCGCGCTCATGCTGGCGCTGCTCAATCTCGTCCGGCCGTCGATGGTTCTGGTCGGCGTGGCGCTGGCGGCGGCCTGCTTCGGCATGGTCCTGCACAATGCCGATCTTTCGGCACTCGCGGCCGGCGTGCTTATTCTAAGCTTGGCGCGTCCCGCACCGACAGCAGAATAGCGGCGAGCCCGAGCAGGCCGGCGCAGAACCAGACCGACTGCCAATTGGCGAAGGTTTCATTGAACACGATGTAGCCGGCCGACAAGGCGAGCACCGCGCCGGCGACGCTCTCGGCCGCAGCACGCGTTCCATCCAAACGCCGGGTGGCCACCAGAAGAACCAGGAACGGCACCGCGGCCGCGGTCAGCGGTGCAAAAGGAATGTCGCGATAACGCGGGTCGAAAACAAGCCCAAGCGCCGCCTCGACGGCAACCAGCATCAAGGCGATGAGCGTGCCGCCGAGCGCCCAATCGAGAAAATCGCGGCGCGCGCCGCCGCCGCCGATGAGCGCGGCGAAGGCCGGTATCCGCCGGCCCGCGGCAAAACCGGCAGCGCACACGATCGGGGCGGGGCCCGCCACCGCGGCGAAGGCGAGCGACCGCGTCCAACTGCCGGGACTGAAACTTTCCACCAGGACGGTTTCGATGGTCCAGCCGATCAGCACTGCGGGGATAAAGGCGAGCACTCCGATCTTCGCCCAAAGCGACGCGGAAAATCGCTTGCCGCGGCCTCCCGCCATCGCGCCGCCGAAAGTGAGCGCCGCCAACACGATGCCGGCCAGGGCCTGCAGCGGCCAATCCGGATGGTTGGAGATGCTGCCGCCTGAGAAGCTGAATTTCGGCCCCCCGGTGGCGCGATCGATGATGCCCCAATAGCCGCCGACGGCGCCTTCAAGCGCGCGCTTCCAGGGCTGATCGAAAGCCTCGATGATGTTGACGCGGATCTTCTCAGCCTTCGCGGCGGCGAGCGCATCGATGACTGCGCGCGCCTGGTCATAGGGCGACGGCCGCGCGTCCTCGCGCATGCGGCCGGCGCTCGGCCAGCCGAACTCGCCGATCACGATCTCCTTGCCGGGAAAGGCGGCCGCGACCTTGTTGCGGATAGCGACGAGATGGGCCGCCGCGCGGGATGCCGGGATCGGGAAGTCCTCCCAATACGGCAACACGTGGATGGTGACGAAATCGACCGCGCTCTGCACGTCCGGATAGCGCAGCCAAAACTCCCACACGTCGGCATAGGTGACCGGCATCGCCACCTGCGACTTGATCTCGCGGATGACGGCAATCAGACCAGCGGCCGTCATTTCCCCGCGCAGCAGCACCTCGTTCCCCACCACGATGGCGATGATCACGTCGGGGAATTCCCTGGCGTAGGCGACGGATGCGGCGACCTGCCGGCGGGTCTTTTCCGGATCGCCGGAAACCCAGACGCCGTGCATCACCTTCAGCCCATAGCGGCGCGCGCTTTTGAGCACATCGTCGCGGCCGTCATCGACAGAATAGGTGCGGATGCAATTGGTGTATTTGGCAAGGAGCGCCAGGTCTTCGTCGATCTGTTCGGGCGTGACCCGGGTGCCCTCCACGAGCGGATCCTGCGCGCCGCGAAACGGCGCATAGGAGACGCAGGCGAGCTTCTCGCCCGGCCCAAGCGCGGACGGCGGCAACGGCATGGGCGAACCCAGCCACCACCATACGGCGACAATAGCAAGCGCGGTGAGCCCGAAGGATAGGAGGGCCGAAACGATTGCACGAAGGTCTAGGGCGCAGGACACGGCCCTGCCATTAACCTTGCAGCCGCCCAATGCCAAGCTTGGGACGCCTGGGAGCGCTCTTGGCTGGACAAAACCGGGCCCCTCTTGGCATGCTGAGGCGGCCCGGAAGATGCCTCAATCACGGCCCAATCGGGTGGCCTAGGAAACGCCCTTTCTTCGGCTCTCATCCGCCTTTAGCAGATCAAGTTGAACCATGTTCCAATGTTTGCTTACCGCTGCCCGCGGCCCCTTCGCCGCGCTGTTTGTGGCCTCGGCCATGATCGGCTTCGCGCCGTCGGCTTTTGCCGAAGACCCTAAGGCTGCGGAAAAGCCGGCCGGCCAGGAGCCGGCCAAGGAAGCCCAAAAAGTCGACGAATACGCCGAGGCACAGAAGTTGATTACCGGACCGGCGGGCAATCCCGAATGCGTCTGGCTCGGCCAGCGGGCGGTGGGGCTGCTCTGGCGGGACGATCTCGATACGGCCTTCCGCCATCTGGACCTCTACGACCGCTTCGGCTGTCCGAGCGCGCATGTCCAGGCCTCGTTCCGCTGTCTGATCCTGCATGGAAGCGGCATCGACCCGAAGGCGGCCGACACCCTGACCGGACGCGTCCAAGCCTGCTGGATCAATCCGGCCAACCCGGCGCCCCCGCCGGCACCCGCCGCGGCACCGGCAGCCGCCGCCAATCCGCCCGCCAAGAACTAACAAGAACCGGCCGGCGCGATGGCGACCGCGTCGCGACCAAAAAATTTGAGGAACAAAGCGCGTTGTCTTGAATTTGCCACCACTCGCGCCTAGTTCTTGAATGCCGCTCAAAGGTCGCCTTTTCCAATCCATTGCCGAATCTTGGGGACGGGTTCGGCCGTTGTAACCTCGCCCCGCGTGGTTGATTTTCGATGCGCACCGTCGCTGCCGTGCTCGCGCTTGTAGCGTGCGTGCATGCCGGCTTGTGGGCTTCGCTACGGACCAAAGAGAGCGCGCCCGATTTCACCGGCCAACTGGCCAGCGTTTCCTACGCTCCTTTCGTCAACTCATCCAATCCG
>Ga0187781_10001082_pt1 | contig 20432 bp, 18 predicted proteins | sample 0715_SJ02_MP02_2_FD_132447 | JGI IMG/M metagenome (GOLD analysis project Ga0187781, IMG submission 132447) | Tropical peat soil microbial communities from peatlands in Department of Meta, Colombia - 0715_SJ02_MP02_20_MG | ecosystem: Environmental > Terrestrial > Soil > Wetlands > Peat | place... | reverse complement strand
TCGCGGATGATCTCGTCGAGCGCGCCGAAGGGCTCGTCCATCAGCAGCAGCTCGGGATCGAAGGAGAGCGCGCGAGCGATCGAGACGCGCTGCTGCATGCCGCCGGAGAGCTGCCAGGGGAATTTGCGCTCGAAGCCCTCGAGGTTGACCAGCGAGAGCACGCGGCGCGCGCGTTCCTCGCGCTCGGCGCGCGGCAGCCCCATGATCTCCAGCGGCAAGGTGACGTTGCGCAGCACCGAGCGCCAGGCGTAGAGCGCCGGCGCCTGAAAGACGTAGCCGTAGGCGCGGGCAAGCCGCGCCGCCTCGGGCGAGACGCCGTTGACCCGCACCGTGCCGGAGTTTGCGCGCTCGAGATCGGCCATGACGCGCAGCAAGGTGGTCTTGCCGCAGCCGGAAGGACCGATCAGCGAGACGAAATCGCCGCGCGCGACGGTGAGGTCGACATCGGCCAAGGCGGTCACCGGCGCGTCGCCGGCGTCGAAGACGAGGTTGAGGCCGTGGATCTCGACGGCGGGCGGCGCGCCGGGCGCCAGGGCCTCGGCCATGCTCAGCGCCTCGCCGACGACGAGGCCGCCCATCGCCGCTTTCGCCCGGTCATCCCGCGGCATGCTCGAGCATGGCGTGCAGCAGCACGTTGCAGCCGGCGGCCAGATCCTCGGCCGTCGCGCTCTCGACCTCGTTGTGGCTGATGCCGTCGGCGCAAGGAATGAACACCATCCCCACCGGTGCCACGCGGTTGACGTAGCCCGCGTCATGGCCGGCGCCGGAGACGATGTCGCGATGGGCGTAGCCCAGCTCCGCGGCGGCGCGGCGCACGGCGGCGATGCAGCCGTCGTGGTAATGCACCGCCGGCGAATGCCAGATCTCCGTGAGATCGGCCGCGAGCCCGAGCGCGCCGCAGACCTCGCCGACCGCCGCTTCGAGATCGCCGCGCATGCGCATCAGCTCGGCGTCGTCCGGATGGCGCAGATCGACCGAGAAGAAGACGCTGCCGGGGATGGTGTTGCGCGAATTGGGCCGCACTTGCAGCAGCCCAACGGTGGAGACGCCGGGCGCGTGGTCGAGAGCGATGCGGTTGATCCGGTCGACGAGGCGGGCGGCGCCCAGCAGCGCGTCCTTGCGGCGGTTCATCGGCGTCGTGCCGGCATGGCTCTCATTGCCGGTGAGCGTCGCCTCGAACCAGCGGATGCCCTGGATGCCCTGCACTACGCCGATGGTCTTGCGCTCGGCCTCGAGGATCGGCCCCTGCTCGATATGCGCCTCGAAGAAGGCCTTGAACTTGCGCCCGCCGACCGGCGCCGCGCCGGCATAGCCGATGCGCTTCAGCTCTTCGCCGATGGTCTTGCCGTCGAGATCGGCGCGGGAGAGCCCGTATTCCTCGCTGAAGACGCCGGCGAAGACGCCCGAGGCGACCATCGCCGGGGCAAAGCGCGAGCCTTCCTCGTTGGTCCAGACGCTGACCTCGATCGGCGCCTCGGTCTCGTAGCCGAGATCGTTCAAGGTGCGGATCACCTCGAGCCCGGCCAGCACGCCGTAGACGCCGTCGAACTTGCCGCCGGTCGGCTGGGTGTCGAGATGGCTGCCGGTCACCACCGGCGGCAGGTCGGCGCGCCGGCCGGGGCGGCGGGCGAAGATGTTGCCCATGCGGTCGACGGTGACGGCGCAACCCGCCTCCTTGCACCAGCGCACGAAGAGGTCGCGGCCCTCCTTGTCGAGATCGGTGAGCGCCAGGCGCTTGCAGCCGCCTTTCTCCGTGGCGCCGATCCTGGCCATCTCCATCAGGCTCTGCCACAGGCGCTGCTGGTCGATCCGAAGGTTCTGTGCGCCGGGCATCGCGTCCGCTCCTATTCCGCCGCCTTGCGCAAGGGATTGTTGGGATGCTGCGTCCAGTCGAGATGCCCCTGCCCGCTGTCGGTCCGGACCATGGTAATGCAATCCTCGACCGGACACACATACATGCAGAGATTGCAGCCGACGCATTCCTTGTCGACGACCTCGTAGCGCCGCGCGCCGTCGACGCGGGCGGCGGCGATCGCCTGATGCGCGGTGTCCTCGCAGGCGATGTGGCAGAGGCCGCATTTGATGCAGAGCGCCTGGTCGATGCGCGCGACGATCTGGTAGTTGAGGTTGAGGAACTGCCAGTCGGTGACGTTGGGCACCGCCTTGCCGCGGAAACCGTCGAGCCGCGCATGGCCCTTCATGTCCATCCAGCGGCCGAGGCCGTCGATCATGTCGGCGACGATGCGGAAGCCGTAATGCATGGCGGCGGTGCAGACCTGCACCACGCCGGCGCCCAGCGCCATGAACTCGGCCGCGTCGCGCCAGCTCTCGATGCCGCCGATGCCGGCGATCGGGATGTTGCGGCATTGCGGATCGCGGGCGATCTCGGCCACCATGTGCAGCGCCACCGGCTTCACCGCCGGGCCGCAATAGCCGCCATGGGTGCCCTTGCCGTCGACCACCGGCGCCGGCGCCATCTGGTCGAGATCGACGGCGATGATCGAGTTGAGCGTGTTGATGAGGCTCACCGCGTCGGCGCCGCCCTTCGCCGCGGCGCGCGCCGGCCCCAGGATGTTGGTGACGTTGGGGGTGAGCTTGACGATCACCGGCATGCGCGTGTGCTGCTTGCACCAGCGCGTGACCATCTCGACATAGTCCGGCACCTGGCCGACGGCGGCGCCCATGCCGCGCTCGGACATGCCGTGCGGGCAGCCGAAATTGAGCTCGACGCCGTCGGCGCCGGTCTCCTCGACCTGGCGCAGCACGCGCTTCCAGCTCTCCTCCTCGCACGGCACCATCAGCGAGACGACGAGGGCGCGGTCGGGCCAGTCCCGCTTCACCTCCTTGATCTCGCGCAGATTGACCGCGAGCGGCCGGTCGGTGATCAGCTCGATGTTGGTGAAGCCGGCGACGCGGTTGCCCTTGTAGGAAAGCGCGCCGTAGCGCGACGCGGTGTTGACGATCGGCGGATCCTCGCCGAGCGTCTTCCACACAACGCCGCCCCAGCCCGCCTTGAAGGCGCGCACGACGTTATAGGCCTTGTCGGTGGGCGGCGCCGAGGCGAGCCAGAAGGGATTGGGCGATTTGATGCCGGCGAAGCTCGTTGCGAGATCGGCCATGATGCCCTCCTTCAGCGGCGCAAGGCGCGGTCGATCGACAGCGCCGCGCGCTTGCCGTCGGCGACCGCGCGCACCGTCAGGTCCTCGCCCTGGCCGGTACAGTCGCCGCCGGCCCAGACGCCGGCGAGCGAGGTCCTGCCTTCCTCGTCGGCGGCGATGCGGCCGTCCTCGAGCTGAAGCAGCTCGCGGCCGTTCTCGCGCAGGGGATCGGCGAGGAAGACCTGGCCGATCGCCTTGAACACCATGTCGGCCGGCAGCGCGAAGCTCTCGCCGGTGCCGACGAGGCGCTGCGCCTCCATCCTGGTGTATTCGAACACCGCCTCGGCGACATGCCCGTCATGGCCCGTGAGGCGGAGCGGCTTTGCCCAATGTTTGATCTTGACGCCGTTGATTTGCGCAAATTCCCGCTCATGGGCGGTGGCGCCCATCGCCTCGGGCCCGCGGCGATAGACGATGGTCACGTCCTCGGCGCCGAGGCGCTTGGTCTGCACCGCCACGTCGATGGCGGTGTTGCCGCCGCCGATGACGACGATGCGCCGGCCCACGGGCAGAGCGGCGAAGCTCGCCGCCTGGCGCAGCTCGGCGATGTAGTCGACGGCGTTCATCACGCCTTCCAGCGCCTCTCCCTCGCAGCCCAGCGCGTTCACCCCTGCAAGTCCCATGCCCAGAAAGACGGCATCATAGCTGCGGCGCAATTCCGCCAGGGTCACGTCGCGGCCGAGCGCCTGTCCGGCGCGCAGCTCGACGCCGCCGATGCCGAGGATGAAATCGACCTCGGCGCGGGCAAAACGATCGGCCACCTTGTACTCGGCGACGCCGTATTCGTTGAGCCCGCCCAGCCGCTCGCGCGCCTCGAAGACGGTGACGTCGTGGCCCAGCATGGCGAGGCGATGGGCGCAGGAAAGCCCGGCCGGGCCGCCGCCGACCACGGCGGCGCGCTTGCCGGTGCGCGGCGCGCGGGCGAAGGGATGGCGGCCCTCCTCCAGAAGCGGGTCGGTGGCATAGCGCTGCAGCCGGCCGATGGCGACAGGCTTTCCCTCCTGCGCCTCGCGCACGCAGGCGCGCTCGCACAGCACCTCGGTCGGGCAGACCCGGGCGCAGGCGCCGCCGAAGATGTTGGCGGCGAGGATGGTGCGGCCGGAGCCCTCGATGTTGCCGGTGGCGATCTGGCGGATGAATTGCGGGATGTCGATGGCGGTGGGGCAGGCCTCGACGCAAGGCGCGTCGTGGCAGAAATAGCAGCGATTGGCCTCGACCAGCGCCGCCTCGCGCGCGAGCGGCGGATGGAGGTCGCCGAAGCCCAGGCGATAAGCCTCGGGCCGAAGCCGCCCGGAAGCGATGTCCGGCGCCTTGCCGGCGGTCTCCTTCGCCATCCCTCTGCCACCCCGGTCACGCCCGCCCTTGGCGCGGCGGGCCTTCCTCAACTCTATTCAGAACCTGACCGGTCGATCAAGCTTTGAACGAGCGGTCAGGAAATTCCTTTTGACGGCGCCCGCCCCGCGCGGATAAAGATGCCGGTCGGGGAAGAGGAGCGCCATGACGACGACGGAGCTGGAAAGGCTGCGCCGCGGACGGGACATGGCCGGCGCGCCGCGCCGCGCGCGCGCGCGCAAGCCCGCGCGGCGGATGAACGGCACGCCGGTGAACGGCCGCGGCGCCATCCGCGAGCGCAACGAGGCGCGCATCCTCAAGGCGGCGGAGGCGGTCTTCGCCAAGAAGGGCTTCAACGGCGCCAGCACCGCCGAGATCGCGCGCAAGGCCGGCGTGCCCAAGCCCAATCTGCATTACTATTTCCGCACCAAGCAGGTGCTTTATGCCGGCGTGCTCGACCGGATTCTCGAGATCTGGCTCGACGCCATGGACGAGATCCGCCCGGGCGCCGAGCCCGCCGAGGCGCTCGAGCGCTACATCGCGCAGAAGCTCGAAAGCTCGCGGCTGCTGCCGGAGCCGTCGCGGCTCTGGGCGATGGAGCTGATCTCCGGCGCGCGGCACGTCGAGCCCTTCCTCAAGAAGCGGCTCCGCCGCCTGGTGCAGCAGAAGAGCGCGACCATCCGCGCCTGGGCGGCGGCCGGCAAGATCGACCCGGTCGAGCCCGAGCATCTCCTCTTCATGATCTGGGCGATGACGCAGACCTATGCCGATTTCGCGGCGCAGATCGCCGCCGTGCTGGGGAAGGACAAGCTCGATGAGGAGGTGTTCGCGGCGGCGCGGAAGACGATGGTGGCGATGGTGCTGAAGGGGGTGGGGGCGAGGTAGGGGGCGACGCAATGCGTCGTCGCCGGCGGGCGGCAACGGTTACTCTTGCAACCGCGAGAGCCCGCACCGCGCGGGCGATTCTCCCACTGTCCGATCGAGGATACCGCAACGCTCGCCAGGACTGCGTTATCGCCAGCGCCCCCCACCTCATCCTAAATCCTTCTCCGCCCCAAGGGGCGGAGAAGGACTTTTATCCGTCGCGCGGCGTCAGGCCGTCTCCTTCAGCACCTTCGCGAGCTTGCCGAAGAGCTCGTCCACCGTCGCGCGGGTGATGGTGAGCGGCGGCGAGAGCGCGATGATGTCGCCGGTGGTGCGCACCAGCAATCCCTGCTCATAGGCGCGCAGGAAGGCGTCGAAGGCGCGCTTGGTCGGCTGGCCGGCGATGGGCTCGAGCTCGACCGCGGCGACGAGGCCGAGATTGCGGATGTCGATGACGTGCGGCAGGCCCTTCAGCGCGTGCACCGCATCCTGCCAATAGGGCGAGAGATCGCGCGCCTTGTCGAAGAGCCCTTCCTCCGCATAGACGTCGAGCGCGGCAAGGCCGGCGGCGCAGGCGAGCGGATGGCCGGAATAGGTGTAGCCGTGGAAGAGCTCGATGACGTGCTCGGGCCCGGTCATGAAGGCGTCGTAGATGGCCTTGCGCACGATGGTGGCGCCCATCGGCACCGCGCCCGAGGTCAGGCCCTTGGCGCAGGTGACGAGATCGGGCTGCACGCCGAAATATTCCGCGGCGAAGCCGGCGCCGAGCCGGCCGAAGCCAGTGATGACCTCGTCGAAGATCAAGAGGATGCCGTATTTGCTGCAGATCTCGCGCAGGCGCTTCAGATACCCCTTGGGCGGGATCAGCACGCCCGCCGAGCACGCCACCGGCTCGACGATCACCGCGGCGATGGTCGAGGGGTCGTGCAGCGCCACGATGCGCTCGAGCGCGTCGGCGAGATGCGCGCCCCAGTCCGGCTCGCCGCGCGAGAAAGCCTGCTGCTCGCGGTCATAGGTGTGCGGCAGGTGATCGACGCCGCCGAGCATCGGGCCGAAGGTCTTGCGGTTGTTGCCGATGCCGCCCACCGACATGCCGCCGAAACCGACGCCGTGATAGCCCCGCTCGCGGCCGATGAGGCGGGTGCGCCCGGCCTCGCCGCGCGCGCGGTGATAGGCGAGCGCAATCTTGAGCGCGGTGTCGACCGCCTCCGACCCCGAATTGCTGAAGAAGACGTGGTCGAGATCGCCCGGCGCCAGCGCCGCCACCCGCGCCGCCAGCTCGAAGGCCTTGGGATGGCCCATCTGGAAGGCCGGGGCGTAATCCATCTCCTCCGCCTGCGCCTGGATGGCGGCGACGATCTTGGGATGGCCGTGGCCGGCATTGCAGCACCAGAGGCCGGCGGTGCCGTCGAGCACCGGACGGCCGTCGACGCTGGTGTAGTGGAGGCCCTTGGCGCCGACCACCAGGCGCGGATGCGCCTTGAACTGGCGGTTCGCCGTGAACGGCATCCAATAGGGCTCGAGATCGTTGGGAACGCGCTGGGTCGCCCCGCGCGCCGTCGCAGTCACCACGGCCATCGCCTTCTCTCCCTCGGTATCGCTCGGCCCATCTTCGGCCTTGCTTGATCAAACGGTCAAGTCTGGCGTACCCTCGGCCGGCAGCATCCAAGGAGACGACGATGGCGATCCTGATCCGTGGCGGTACGGTGGTGAACGCCGATGCGAGCCAGCGCGCCGACGTGCTGGCGGAGGGCGGCAGCATCAAGGCGGTGGGCGCCGATCTCGCCGCGCCGACGGGCGCGGAGATCGTCGACGCCGGCGGCGCCCTCGTCATGCCCGGCGGCATCGACCCGCACACCCATATGGAGCTGCCCTTCATGGGCACGGTGGCCTCGGAGGATTTCTTCTCCGGCACCTCGGCGGCGGCGGCGGGCGGCACGACGATGATCATCGATTTCGTCATCCCGAGCCCCAAGGAGAACCTGCTCGAAGCCTATCGCAAATGGCGCGGCTGGTCGGAGAAGGCGGCGACCGATTACAGCTTCCACGTCGCCGTCACCTGGTGGGACGACAGCGTGCCCCGCGACATGGGGACGCTGGTGGAAAAGCACGGCGTCAACAGCTTCAAGCATTTCATGGCGTACAAGAACGCCATCATGGCGGACGACGAGATCCTGGTGAAAAGCTTCCTGCGCGCGCGCGAGCTGGGGGCGCTGTGCACCGTCCACGCCGAGAACGGCGAGCTGGTCTTCCATCTGCAACAGGCGCTCATCAAGGCGGGCATCACCGGGCCCGAGGGCCATCCGCTGTCGCGCCCGCCGGCGGTCGAAGGCGAGGCGGCGAACCGCGCCATCAGGCTCGCGCAAGTGCTGGGCGTGCCGATCTACATCGTGCACAATTCCTGCCGCGAGGCGGTCGAGGCGATCGAGCGCGCCCGCGGCGAGGGCCAGCGCGTCTTCGGCGAAGTGCTGGCCGGCCACCTGCTGGTCGACGACAGCGTCTATCGCCATCCCGATTTCGCCACCGCGGCGGCCTACGTCATGAGCCCGCCCTTCCGGAGCCGGGAGCATCAGGCGGCGCTGTGGCGGGCGCTCCAAGGGGGCAGCCTGCAAACCACCGCCACCGACCATTGCTGCTTCTGCGCGCCGCAAAAGGCGATGGGTCGCGAGGATTTCACCCGCATCCCCAACGGCACCGGCGGCGTCGAGGACCGCATGCAGGTGCTGTGGCATCACGGCGTCAACAGCGGGCGCCTCACCGCCAACGAGTTCGTCGCCGCGACCTCGGCCAACGCGGCGAAGATCTTCAACCTCTATCCGCGCAAAGGCACGGTGGCGCCGGGCGCGGACGCCGATCTCGTCGTCTGGGACACGCGGAAGACGCGGCGCATCTCCGCCAAGACGCATCACCAGAAGGTCGATTTCAACATCTTCGAGGGCATGGAGGTGCAGGGCGTCAACGTCGTGACCCTATCGCAAGGCAAGATCGTGTGGCGCGACGGCGATCTCCGCACCCAGAAGGGCGCCGGGCGCTATGTCGACCGGCCGCCCTTCCCCGCCTATTACCAGGCGCTGTTGCAGAAATCGGCGCTGGAGCGGCCGGCGCCGGTGCTGCGCGACGCGGCGGAATAGGAGGCGCGCCCCCATGACCATGGTCAGAGCCGGGCTCATCCAGATGAGCCTCAAGGGCGACACCACGATGTCGCCCGAACAGATCCGCCAGCGGATGATCGAGGCGCACCTGCCGCTGATCGAGGCGGCGGGAAAGGCCCGGGTGCAGGTGCTGTGCCTGCAAGAGGTGTTCACCCAGCCCTATTTCTGCCCGAGCCAGGACGCCAAATGGTACGCCGCGGTGGAGAAGATTCCCGACGGTCCGACGACGCGGCTGATGCAGGAGCTGGCGAAGAAGCACGGCATGGTGATCGTCGCCCCCATCTACGAGGAGGACATCGCCGGCGTCTATTACAATTGCGCGGCGGTGATCGACGCCGACGGCAAATATCTCGGCAAGTACCGCAAGACGCACATCCCGCAGGTCGCGGGCTTCTACGAGAAGTTCTTCTTCAAGCCCGGCAACAGCGGCTATCCCGTGTTCCAGACCGGCTATTGCAAGCTCGGGGTCTATATCTGCTATGACCGGCACTTTCCCGAAGGCTGGCGGGCGCTGGCGCTCAACGGCGCCGAATACATCGTCAATCCCTCGGCCACGGTGGCGGGCTTGAGCCAATATCTCTGGGAGCTGGAGCAGCCGGCGGCGGCGGTGGCCAATGGCTGCTACATCGGCGCCGTCAACCGCGTCGGCAGCGAGGCGCCCTGGAACATCGGCCGCTTCTACGGCTCGGCCTACGTCGTCAATCCCCGCGGCAAGATCATCGCCAAGGCGAGCGAGAACGAGGACGAGCTACTCACCGCCGACATGGACTGGGAGATGGTGCGCGAGGTGCGCAACCTCTGGCAGTTCTTCCGGGACCGCCGGCCGGAGACCTATGGGCCGCTGACCGCGATCTGAGCGCTGAGCCGCGCGCCGCAGCCGGCAAGCGGCGCAACGGCGTCCGGGCTAGGAGCTCGGAGGGGAGAGGCGCGCGGCCAGGCGAAAGGCCAATATCGCCATCGCGCTCGTCCAAGCCGCTTCCCCCAGGGCGAACCAGGCGGCGAGCGCCAGCGCGAAGGCGAGCTGCAAGCGAAGTTTCCTAAGGGCTTGCCGGCACATGCCTGCCTCCGCATCGGGCGGGATTGACGGCAACGCCGGCGGCGAGGCGCGCGCCCGGAGCGCGGGTCGACCTCCGCGATTGCCGGCCTCGTTCGCCCCGTCTCGCAAGAACGGCGTCGGCGGCGGGCGCCGCGGCCAGGTCCCGGCGGCGTTCCTCGCCGCCTTGGAGCGGTTTCTCCAGGATGGCCTGCGCCTCGATGCACAGGCCGGGCATCAGCTCGCCGAGCCGGCGATTGAACTTCCACCACCAGCGATAATTATCCAGCCGCCGCAGCAGCCCGCCCGAGACGACGCGAAAACCTCGGACCTTCAGCAGCCTCAGGCTCGAGTGCGTTCTTATTTCCCCGAGGAAGGAAGAAAGAGAAAACGCCTGGAGATGACCCCGCGACGTGCGGCGCGCGAGGAGCCGATCGAGCTTGGGAACGACATGCTTGCGCACGAGATGGAGCGGGGGAGGAAAGATCGGCACGCCGACGATCAGCTTGCCTCCCGGCTTGAGCGCGCGGTCGAGGACCGCGATGGCGGCGCCGACCGCCGTCAGATGTTCAAGCACTTGCTCGCAAACGACGATGTCGTAGAAATTCGCCGGAATTTTCGGCGAGCATCGCAGGAAATCGCCGAAATACATCTCCTCGTAGCTCGCCCTCTTGTAGATGAAGCGGTCGTCGATATTGGTGCCGGCGATGATCAATTTGTCGAAGTGGGGCTTGACTTCGAGGTGGCGAAGCTCCGTGCCCGCGCCGCATCCGACAATGAGCAGGCGCAGCCTCGCGCCGGCGGGAGCGGCGCCCGCCCAGCCGCTGATCTCCCAGGCCAAGGCGTCATAGCGCGATTGGCGCAAACTGTAGAATTGCGCGCGCACCGGATCGACGCCAAAGGCGCGGTTCGCCGTCAAAGGCCGATCCCCCTCCCCTGCGGAACACTATGCAGTATCCGGCCTCATTCGATATGCTACAAGCTCCGGCTTACGCGGTTCTGACCCCGCATTTTGCCGATTACCGTTCATGCGTTTCGCATGTCATCGGATCCGATGGGCGGGACTCCCTGTCGATATCGGCCGGTCATCGAGATCGCGCCGCCAAAAGCCCGCATTGCGCTCCAGCAGCCGGCGCCTCAACGCCGCGCCATTCCCGGCATCCTCGGCGGTCCTTCATTTGCGGCCCCGCCTGATCCGATGAATGGCCGCCAGGACAACAGCGAACATCACCGGCGGGAGGATGAGGCTGGCCCAGAGCCAGGGACCACCGACCAGCTTCCACCAGCCCACTCCTGGCACCCATACGCGGTAGACTCGCAGAACCGTCGCCACCGTCCAAAGCCCGCTCGCCACGATCCATAGGGTCAGCAGGCGGCCCACACGGTCGCCGCCGGTCTTGTCCTCCTCTCTTGCAGCGGGTTCGGAATGCATGGGAAGCTCTCTGGGCGCGGCAACCCGGCCTATCAGCCGCACAGAAGCGCGCCTGCCTGCGAGGTCGAGATCTTGCGTGCGGCAAACGCGGCGCCACCGCAGCCATTCGCAGGCCGGATGCGGACGGCCGGCCCATCCGCTTTCAGCCGCCGCCGACGGGGCGATGCATCGTCAATCGGCGGCGTCATCGTGCGCGATGAAATAGCCGGCATTGCGGATCGTCCGAATGCGCACATTGGCGGGAACGGCGGCCAGGCTCTTGCGCAGCCGGTGAACATAAACCTCCACCGCATTCGCCGTGGTCTGCCCCGCCTTTCCATAGAGACATGCTTCGATGGCTCTTCTGGTAACGATCTTTCCCGCGCGTCGGATCAGGAGCGAGAGCAAGGCGACTTCCGTCGGCTGGAAATGGGCGATCTTGCGGCCGATATAGACCTGCCCGTCACCATCGACCGAGACGTTGCCGAAACGGAGCGTAAGGCTGCGAACGATTCGCTTCGGCCTCAGCAGTTCCAGCAGCCGCGTCACGACCGCTTCGATTTGAAAGGTTTTGACCAGATGCTCTCGTGGCGGCATCGGCCGGTGGCCATCGACGTCGCAGCGGTTTGACTCGGTCAGGACCAGCGACGGCGCGGCATCGGCGCGTTGGTGAAGGCCGCGCAAGAGGCTCGTCCGAGCGACAGGCTGGGTCTGCGCTCCGATCATCACGACAGGGAAATGCGCGAACATCCCCTCGCCGGCCGCTTCCTTCGCGCTGCTCCTGACCTCGACGTCGAATCCGACGCTATCCAGGAGCTGCTTGAACTCCCACGACAAAAACGGATCCGCTTCGATCAGCAACAATTTCACCGGGACGGGCGCGGCGGTTTCCTTGAAATCGTTTATGCCGACCGGTTCCGCATTGACGCGTCGAGGCGGATTCCGGCGCCGATCTTTTTTTCGGTTATCCGCCGGTGCGACGGCGAGGCCGTAATCGCTTTTGCTCATGTCGGGAGGTCATCTCGCCCGGTGTGAAATCCATCCGATGTCAAGACATGCCAACGGCCGCGGATATCGCCCGCGGCAGGGTCATTGGATGCTCGACGGCCGCTCGTCCGGTGACGACGCGGAGATCTGTTCCGCAGCGGCATTGCCGGTCTTCTCCGGCGCTTCGCCGCCCTCGCCCGCCGCGACGCCGGCGCGATTCCACCAGCCGCCGCCCAGGGCCTCGAAGAGCGCGGCGGTGTCGCCGAAGCGGGTCGCCTGCGCCTGCACCAGGGTGAGCAATGCCTGCTGGTAGGCTTGCTCGGCCTGCAGCAGGATCAGGTAATTGACGTAGCCCTTGTCCATCTGGGCGCGCGTCAGGTCCAGCGTCTTCTTGGCCGCCACCTCCGCGTCCAAGGCGGCCGACAGGGCGTCGGCATCCGACACCAGCGCGTGAAGCGTGTCCGCGACGTTCTGATAGGCGGTGATGACGGTGCTGCGGTATTGCGCCGCCGCCTCATAGAGCGCCTGGTCCGCGGCGCGCTCGCGGTGAAGCAAGGTGCCGCCGTCGAACACCGTCTGCGCGACGGAGCCGATGATGCTCCAGAAGGGACCGCCGGGGCTGAACATCTGGGTGAACTGGGTGGCCGTTCCGCCGGCCGCGGCGGTGATCGAGAAGAGCGGCATCCGGTTGGCGATGGCGACACCGACCTGGGCGTTGGCCGAGCGCAACTGCTCCTCGGCGGCGCGGACGTCAGGGCGCTGCTCGACCAGCTTCGAGGGAACGCTGATCGGCAGGTCCTGCGGCAAGTGAAGCGAGGACAGCTCGAAGGTCTCGTCGATGTCTTCGTTCGGCAGATTGCCGACGAGCGCCCGCAGCAGATCCCGCGTCTGCTCGAACTGGCTCTGCAACGGCGGCAGAAGCTGCCTGGCGGCGGCCAGCGCCGCTTCTTGCGCCGCAACGTCGATGCCCATCGCGTAGCCGTCCTTCTGCTGGGCGCGCAGCAGGTCGAGCGACTTGACGTTGACCTCGATGATCTCCTTGACCGCGGCGATCTGGGAGCGCACCGAGACTTCCTGGATCGCGGCGGCGACGACGTTGGCGGCGAGCGTGATGTAGGTCGCCTCGAGCTCATAGCGCTGCACCGCCGCCTGCGCTTCCAGCGATTCGACCTGCCGCCGGTTGAGGCCGAACACGTCCGGCGTATATCCCACCGTCACCTGCGCGGTATGGAAATTGTAGTAGAGCGCCTTGTTGTACGGCGGTGTGGTACTTTGGACGGCCGTGATGCAGTGCCCATTGCCTTGGCAGCCGGGCGCGACGCTGTTCGCGAGGTTGCCCGCGACCATCTGGCGCTGGAATTGGTAACCCACGCCCACCGTGGGATAGAAGTAGCCCTGCTGGGCGTAGACATTTTCCTCGGCCGCGGCGAGCGCGCGCTGCGCCGCCTCGACCGTGGGATTGGCGCGGATCGCCTTGTCCACCAGCGCATTGAGCGCCGGCGACTGGAACACCGTCCACCAGTCGAAGCGGATGTCGCCGCCCTCGACGAAGCGCTGCGCGTCGCCGCCATAGATCGCCGCGGCGGCTGTCGCCTTGGGCAGCGGCGTCGGCACATACCCCGCGTCCTTGGGCGCCGCGGGGCGCAGGAAGTCGGGGCCGACCGAGCAGGCGGCAAGCAGCGAGGCGATCGCCAAAAGGGTCGCAAGGCCGGTCGAGCACACGCGCATGATGGTTCCCGAAAATGGCAGTCGCGCCGGTTTTCCGACGCGCGAATTCTACCGGCGGGCCGAGAGCGGGAGAACTGTGACTTGTCACAGTAGACCCGACGCGGCGCACCGAACATCTTCCGGGTTCCATTGGCCATGGAGCGCAAGCAATGCGATTCGACAAGATTCTGGCCGCCGCGGCGCGAGCGATGCGATTCGGCAAGCTCGACAAGTTTGACCGGTTCGACAAGCTCCTGGCCGCCGCGGCCGTCCTGCTGATCCTGGCGGTTGCCGGCTATGTCGGCATCACGTCGATCGGGGCCACGGCGGCCGATGCGCCCCAACAGCAACCGGCACAAGCATCCGGCGCCTCTCACGGCGACCCGAGCGTCGAGCTGACGGACGAGCAGATGAAGTCGATCACCGTCGAGCCGGTGTCCGAGCGCGTCTTTCCGCTGGAGAAGGAATCCTTCGGCAGCATCGATTTCGACGAGGACATGGCGGTCCAGGTGTTCACGCCCTATCAGGGCCGCATCCTTCAGGCCTTTCCCGTGCTCGGCGACGAGGTGAAGGAAGGCCAGATCCTGTTCACGATCGAGAGCCCCGATCTGATCCAGGCGGAATCGACCTTGATCGCGGCGGCGGGGGTTCTCGATCTCACCTATCGCGCCCTGGTGCGCGCCAAGGACCTCTATGAGAAGCAGGCGCTCGCCCAGAAGGATTACGAGCAAGCGGTATCCGATGAGATGACCGCCGAAGGCGCGCTGCGCGCCGCGCGCGACGCGGTGCGCATCTTCGGCAAGAGCGACGCCGAGATCGATCGCATGATCGCCCAGCGGCGGATCGACAAGTCGCTCGTCGTGCCGAGTCCGATTTCCGGCGTGGTGACGGCGCGCAATGCGCAGCCCGGGCTCTTCGTCCAGCCCGCCAATCCACCGGCGCCCTACATCGTGGCCGACATTTCGACCGTCTGGATGCTCGCCAACGTGAATGAGAGCGACGCCGCGCTCTATCACGTCGGACAGGAGGTAAAGGTATCGGTCATGACCTTCCCCGGGCGGGTGTTTGCGGGAAAGATCTCGCGCATCGCCACGGCGGTCGATCCGAACATCCACCGGCTGCTGGTGCGCTCGGAAGTGCCCGATCCCCAGCACGAGCTGCGGCCGGGGATGTTCGCGAGCTTCGTGATCAGCACGGGCGCGCCGATACGGGCGCCGGCCGCGCCGCTGGAGGGCGTGGTCCGCCAGGGCGACGGGACGATGACCCTCTGGGTCACCACCGACCGGCGCCACTTCACCCAGCGCGTGGTCAAGATCGGCCTGGAAAAGGACGGCTATCGCCAGATCGTGGAGGGTCTTCGGGCCGGCGAGCTGATCGCGACCAAAGGCGCCCTGCTGCTGGACAATATCGTCAACAACGTCGGCGCCGCCTCCTGAGACCCAACCTCGACGCACGCCCGACAACCTTTCCGGAAAGAGATCATACGTGCTGAAAGCCCTGCTCTCCTTCGTTCTCACCCGCCGGGCGATCGTGATCCTCGGGCTGATCACCTTTGCCGGCGCCGGGCTGATCGCCTTCTTCAAGCTCAACATCGAGGCCTATCCCAATCCGGCGCCGGTGATCCTGGAGATCACCGCCCAGCAGGCGGGGCTCTCGGCCGAAGAGATGGAGCGCTACTACACCATCCCGATGGAGATCGGCCTCTACGCGACGCCGGGCATCGACAACATCCGCTCGACCTCGTTCTACGGGCTCTCCTTCGTCCGCGTCACCTTCAAATACGGCATCGATTTCTTCTTCGCCTATACCCAGGCGGCGCTCAGCCTGCAGCAGAACGTATCGCTGCCGAACAACGTCCAGCCCTCGATCCAGCAATCGAGCCTGGTGGGCGAGGTCTATCGCTACGAGGTGGTGGGGCCGCCGCATTTCGGCCTGACCAATCTCCGCACGGTGCAGGATTGGATCGTCGGGCGGCGGCTCTCGACGATCCCCGGCGTCGTCCAGTTCAACAGCTTCGGCGGCACCACCAAGGAATTCGAGGTCGAGGCCGACCTGCACAAGCTCGAGGCCTATCACCTCACCGTGCCGCAAATCCTGCAGGTGCTGGGCAACGCCAATATCAACGTCGGCGGCCGCGAGATCAATATCGGCGAGCAGTCGGTCAATATCCGCGGCGTCGGCCTCATCAACAGCGGCGGCGACGACGATCTGACCCAGGGATACCATGTCGAGGACATAGAGAATATCGTCCTTACCACGGAAAACGGCGTCCCGGTGCAAATCAAGGATGTCGCCCGCGTCTATATCGGCTACGTGCCGCGGCTCGGCATCGTCGGCCGCGACCACCGCGACGACATCGTCTATTCGATCATCGTGATGGGCCGAACGTTCCACACGAACGAGATCGTGCCCAAGATCGACGCCATGGTCGATCAGATGAACAGCGATGGAACGCTGCCGCCGGGAGTCAAGATCGTCAAGATCTACAATCGATTGGCGCTGGTCGGCATCACGACGCATACGGTGCTGCACAATCTGCTCTTCGGCTGTTTGCTGGTGTTCTTCATCCAGTGGATCTTCCTCGGCGATCTCCGCAGCGCCATCATCGTCGGCGCCAACATTCCGATCGCGCTGTTCTTCGCCATCATTCTTCTGGTCATCCAGGGCGAAGACGCCAATCTGCTCTCCGTCGGCGCCGTCGATTTCGGCATCATCGTCGACAGCGCCGTCATCCTGGTCGAGAACGTCTTCCGCAATTTCCAATCGAAGCCGGACGACCAGCGGCGGCTGCTCGAAGATTTGCATCAAGGGGTCTGGGGCGTCGACCCCACCAGTCCGCACCGCCTCTCGACCATCAAGACCTGGACCAATCGTCTGCGCCTCATCCTCATCAGCGCGCTGCAGGTCGACCGGGCGATCCTGTTCTCCGCCGCCATCACCGTGGCCGCTTTCGTGCCGCTCTTCACCATGCAGGGCGTCGAAGGCCAGATCTTCGGCCCCATGGCGCGCACCTATGGCTACGCCCTGGTCGGCGCCTTGATGGCGACCTTCACGGTGACGCCGGTGCTGGCGTCCCTGCTGCTGCCGCGGCACGTCAGGGAAGTGGAGACGTTGCTGGTCAAAGGAATTCGGGCGATCTATACCCCGGCGCTCAACTTCACGCTGACGCACCGCAAGACGGCGCTTGCCGCCGGCCTCGTCTTCCTGGGCGTGGTCGGGGCTTTGATCCCCCATCTCGGCACCGAATTCCTGCCGGCGCTGGAAGAGGGAAACTACTGGATCCGCGCATCCTTGCCGCCCTCGATGACGCTCGATGCGGGCACCGAGGCGACGGGCAAGATGCGCGAGATCCTGCTGAGCCACCCCGAAGTGATCACGACCGTCTCCCAGCACGGCCGCCCGGACAATGGCAGCGACGCCTCGCCCTTCTCCAATGTCGAGATTTTCGCGCCGCTGAAGCCCTTTGACGAATGGCCGTCAGGACTGACCAAGGACAAGCTGACGGCGCAGATTCAGGCCGAATTCCAGGCGGCGCTGCCGGGCGTGGGCTTCAACTTCTCGCAATACATCCAGGACAACGTCGAGGAGGCCATCTCCGGCGTCAAAGGCGCCAATTCCGTCAAGGTCCTCGGCCCCAATCTGAACCTTCTCGAAGGGCTGGCCAAGCAGGTCGCCGACGAACTGAAGAAAGTCCGAGGCATGGAGGATGTCGGCATCTTCCATGTCGTCGGCCAGCCGAACCTCAACATCAGGATCGATCGCGACAAGGCGGCACGCCATGGCCTCAATACCGGCGACGTGAACACCGTCGTCCAGGCGGCGATGGCGGGACAGGTCGCCTCTACCGTGCTTGAAGGCGACCGCTCCTTCAACCTCACCCTTCGCTTCTCGCCGCAATATCGCAGCACCATCGAATCGGTCGGCGACATTCCCGTCGGCTATCAGACGGCGAACGGCACCACCGCCTACATCCCGTTGCGCGAGCTGGCCAAGATTTCGCTCGATACCGGCGCCTCTTACGTCTATCACGAGGCCGTCAAGCGCATCATCCCGGTCAAGTTCAGCGTGCGCGGCCGTGACCTCGGCGGCGCCGTCGCCGAGGCGCAGCAGCGGATTGCGCAGAACGTGAAGCTGCCGAACGGCTATCGGATGATCTGGGCGGGCGAGTTCGAAGACCTGGAGAAGGCGCAGGAGCGGCTCGAGGTCATCGTGCCGATCAGCATTGCCCTGATCCTGGTGCTGCTCTATGGCCTCTTCAGTTCGCTGCGCGACAGCCTGATGGTCCTGGCCGGTATCCCCTTCGCGGTCAGCGGCGGCGTGCTGGCGCTCTTCTTCTCCGGCCAGCCCTTCAGCATCTCGGCCGCCATCGGCTTCATCTCGCTGTTCGGCGTCACCGTCATGGACGGCATCCTGATGATGACGTATTACAACCAGCTCCGCCTGCACGGCCTGGGGCCGTTGGAGGCGATGCGCGGCTCCGCCGAGCAGCGGATGCGGCCGATGCTGATGACCGCGCTTTCCGCCGCCATCGGCCTCTTCCCCGCCGCGATCTCGACCGGCATCGGCAGCCAGGTGCAGCGTCCGCTGGCCACGGTGGTCGTCGGCGGCTTGATCCTTGGTCCGATCCTGCTGCTGGTGATCGTGCCGGCGCTGCGCATGCTGTTCATCGGCAAGGACGACAGCCCTCACGGCGAGGCTCTGGAGCGGGGGACGGAGCCGAAGTTCGAGCGGCAGATGAATCACGTCCCCGGCGGCGAGTGAGCGGGAGGCTCCCATGAACAGGTTCCGCTCCGTGGCGCTTCAACCCGATCGACTGCCGCAGCTTCTGCCTTTCCTTTTTGTCGCCCTGGTACTGGCCGGCATGGCGATGCAGGCGAAGCTGTTGCCGGTAAAACCGATGCGGATGGAATTTCCACCGAGCATCGATGCCTCGCCCGGCGCCGCGCCGAAGGACAGCGTGGCGCCCCCGATCGCCCTTCCGAGCTTCGATGCGCCGTCTTCCGTGCTGCCGCGCGAAAGCGTGCCGGATGATACGTTGACGGCTTCTCCGGAGCCGAGCGTGGCCATGCTCGCGCCCACGATCGAGGCGCCTTTCGCCGGCGCGGTGGCGGGCGCCATCGCCTCCCCCGCCGGGCTTTCGGGATCGGGCAATCTCGCGCTGCGCGCCAACCGGGGGCAGGCGGTCTCCGTCCTGACACGCAACCTGCTGCAGACCGTTGAGCGCATCCGCGCCAATATGCGACCGCCAGCCAAGGCCGCCCGACGGTCGACGGCGCTGAAGGCGCAGCAAGCGGCGGCCAAACACCCGACCCCTCTCGCCATCGCCAGGACGAGCCTCCCTCAATCGAGCCTGGGAGGTGCCGCCGCTTCCTGGGGCGGCCTTGGCGGCCCGGCGCCGCCGGCGTCAGGTCTCAGCGGCACGACCATGCGGCGGAAGTACTGAGCCCGTTGCGGGCGGAGGATACGAGGATGCGATACGCGTTGCTCTCAGTCACGGCCCTGCTGGTTGCGGGGTGCAGCGTGCCGGTGGTGGTGCGCAATCCGCAGAGCGGCGAGACCGCGACCTGCACCGAGGGGGCGTGGGATCAATCTCCCTGGTCGCAGAGAGAAGCCTGCGTCGCGAGCCACCTCGCCCAGGGTTGGACGACGGTTGACCAGAAATGAGGCATCACCGGGCGCCCCGATAAGGACGCGCGTCGATGAGCTCCATGCCGCCCGATCGGGAGGGCGCCGCCGCGGGCGCACAACGCCTTGGCCGCCCGGCCATGTCGGGCCGCCTCATGCGCCGCTGCGCGCTTCAGGGCTCGATGATCCGGCCGGATATGGCCTTGATGACCGCTTCGATGCGCGTTGCGGTGCCGAGCTTGGTCCGCGCGTTGTCGATGTGAAAATCGACGGTTCGCTTGCTCAATCCCAGAATCTGCGCTATTTCCGCCGAAGTCTTGCCGCGCGCCGCCCAAGTGAGCGCCTGGATCTCGCGCTCGTTGAGCGCTACGTTCTGCGGCCAAATTTCGCTGCGCGCGACGCCCGCGAGGCGGGCCTTGATGATGGCGGTCAGCACTTCGAAATCGATCGGCTTGGTGACATAGTCGTCGGCCCCGAGATTCCGGCCCTTGAGCTCGCTGTCCCGGTCGGTGAAGGCGGTGAGGAACACGAACGGCATCCGTCCGAAGCGCGGAGCGATCGCGGTCAGGCGCTCCAGGACCTCAAAGCCCGACATGACGGGCATGTTGACGTCGCAGAGCACCAGATCGGGCTCCCATCTCAGGATGGCGCTGAACCCCTCTTGGCCATCATGGGCGACCAAGACGTCGAAGCCGCGGTCGACAAGCTCTTCGGCGAGCAAGGCCGCGGTCTCCGGCTCGTCCTCGATGCAAAGGATTCTCTTTCGCGCTTCCGCCATGGGAAAGTGGGGCTAGAGTGATCCGGAGCGGCGCCGGAGGCGAACGGTACCAGGGATACCGGGGCTTTTTCCAGTATGGGGAAAGGCCGCGAGGAAAGGAAACTGTGACGAATCCCAGTAGCGCCTTGAAGGGAACGGCAATCGACCGGTTCTATCACCGGTTCCGTCGCGGGGGAACGGCCGCGATCGGCCCGGCATTTCGGGTCGGGCGCCGCTCGATCAAATTCCGCTTTTCGACCGTGTTCCTGCTCGTCCTGCTGGTGGTGATCGTCCTCGGCTCCTTCAGCATCTGGCGCCTCGCGGACTACTACAAATTCTCCGCCGAAATCCGCGACCGCTATTTCCGGAGCACCCAGTACATCGGCGATCTCAACAACTTCACCTC
>Ga0187781_10001081_pt1 | contig 20435 bp, 23 predicted proteins | sample 0715_SJ02_MP02_2_FD_132447 | JGI IMG/M metagenome (GOLD analysis project Ga0187781, IMG submission 132447) | Tropical peat soil microbial communities from peatlands in Department of Meta, Colombia - 0715_SJ02_MP02_20_MG | ecosystem: Environmental > Terrestrial > Soil > Wetlands > Peat | place... | reverse complement strand
TAGCTGTATGGCCAGCCGTAAAATCCGCCGTCTTTGACGCTGGTGAGATAGTCGGGGACCAGATCGTTGCCGAGCATGTCGCGCTCGTTCACGACCGTCCACAAAGTGTCTGTGCCGGGTGCAAAGGCAAGACCGTTTGGATTGCGCAAGCCCGACGCGAATACGCGCAGACCTGAGCCGTCGGCATTGAATTCGAGGATGTTGGCGCGATGAAATTCGTTGTCGATCCCGTTCTCGCCGACATTGCTGCCGGATCCGACCGTGACATAGAGCTTCGTTCCCGCACGGTCGGCGATGAGGTTGCGTGTCCAATGATTGTTGTAACCGCCCGCCGGAAGGTCGAGGATTTTTTCGCCAGGGCCTTCAAGGTGCGTGTCGCCGTCGCGGTAGGGAAAGCGCCAGACGCTGTCGGTGTTGGCGACATAGAAATTGTGGCCGAGCAGGAGCATGCCGAACGGCTGGTTCAGATTGGAGGCAAAGACAAAGCGCTGCTCGGCCGTACCGGCCTTGCGGCTGTCGCGTAACAGCGTGATGCGATTGGCGCTGTCCTTGATCGATCCGGCGTTCCGTTGCAGCCAGACTTGCACTGCCTGCGCGATCGAGCGGTCGCGCCGCGGCACCGTGCTTGCTTCGGCCACCAGCACGTCGCCGTTGGGCAGGACATAAAGCCAGCGTGGATGATCGAGGCCGGAGGCATAAGCGGTCACATCGAAGCCCTCAGGCGCGATCGGCTGCTTGCCGTCCGGCCACGGCTGCGCTTCGGAGAAGTTGATCGTCGGGACGAGGCTTCGGGCAGGGGATGGAACTTGCACGCCGGCGCCGACCAGATCGCCTTTGATCGACGGCGGCTCGCGGCCGAAGATCAGCAGCAGACCGACACCGAGCGTGAGAAGTGCGGCGCAAGCGAGCAGAGAGCCGAAGATCAGCCGTAGGCGGCGGTGCGGTTTCGCGGGGTTCATCGTCGCGTCCATGCTCATGGCTTGAAAACCATGAAATAGAGATTAGCCAAAGGAATGACGGTAGCGATCGTTCCCCAAATCACCCAGCGCCGGCCGAGCCGCCAATAACTTTCCGGGATCGCGCCGCCCTTGAGGAACGCGCGTGCTTGCCGCGCTTGCAGAATTTGCGTCGGAACGAGGACGACGACCCAGATGACGCCGGAAGCGACAAACATGGCTTGGCCCCAGACAAACCACGCCGAACCGCGCAGATCGAGATGACCGACCGCCGCCATCCCGTAAGCGCCGATCAGAATCAAGGCGCCGCCGCCGGCGGTGAATATCCAATCGGTCAGTGTCACCAGCCGCTGCGCATAGGCAATGATGCGCGCCTCGCCGGTTCGATCAGCCAGTACCTTCCACACGCCGGTGACAATGATGTTGCCGAGAAACAGGATCACCCCGAAGAGGTGAATGACCTTGAACGTCTCGAAGGACATCGGACCGACCTCTTGTTCGATTGTTCGTTTCGATCGTTCAACTGCGAACGTTCCGTAATCTTGTCACCGTCAAGATTGAAGACATGAAATCGCCGCTCGCGGGTGACGTCAATCTTGCCATCGTCAAGATTTTGTGAGCATCTGAGCGGATATGTCGACGGCATCGATCCGACAGCCGCGTTCGGCGCGGACCAAAGCGAGGGCGAAACGACGGGCCAGCCATTACCACCACGGCCGGCTGCGGGAAGCTTTGATCGGGGCCGGGCGCGTGCTCATCGAACAACGTGGCTTGCAGGGTTTCACGCTGCGCGAATGCGCGCGGCGCGCGCATGTCTCGCACGCGGCTCCGGCGCATCATTTTCGCTCGGCTGCCGATCTGCTGGCCGAAATCGCCGCGCAGGGCTTCGACGACCTCGCCGCGGCGATGGATGCGGCGGCAGGTGACGAGCGCAATCCCGCGCGCCGGCTCGCGGCGCTCGGCCGCGCCTATGTCGCCTTCGGGGTGTCGAACAAGGCCGTGTTCCAGCTCATGTTCAACCGCGGTGCCCGCAGCAACGACAACGCCCGTCTTGCGATCTCGCGCAAGACGGCCTATGCGCGGCTCACCGAAGGCATCGGCAGCGTTATTCCCGACGGCTCTCCGGCCACCCGCCGAGCCATGGCCGACCTCGCCTGGGTGAGCGTGCATGGCTTTGCCATGCTCGTGCTTGGCGGCGGGCTTGATCGCGACGCGACGTCCGGCGCCGCTTTCGCGCGGCGGCTCGATGCCGTTTTGCACGTGGTCGCGGAAGCTATGGAGCGATGAAAGCGATTGTCACCGCTGCGCGTCACAAAGACGTTGCGGCCGGGCGGTTCAGCGCACCCTGTTGCCGACGATCGACAGTTGCGCGTAGCGTGCCGCGCCCTCCTTGGCGAGATCGCCGGTGACCGGTTTCTTCCACTCCATGCCGACGATGGCGCCGCTGCGAATATCGGAAATCATATTGTCGGCGATCACCGCTGCGCCGGCGCCGGGCGCGACCGAAACTGTAATGCCGAACTCGGCGCGGCGGATAACGTTCGAGGTGATGGCAACATCGCGCAGATAAGCGCCCCAGCCGGCGGCGATGCCGGCATAAGGGGCATTCTCGATGACATTGCCGGTCACGACAGTATCGGCCTCGATGCCGATGCCGATGCCGGCGCTGTCGTTCGGATCGGTGCCGGCCGGACGCCGGCCGACGAGATTGCGGATCAGGTTGCCCTGCACGACAGCCAGCCGGCCGCCCTTATCGAAATTCGTAACCGACACGCCGAGTGCCGCGCCGTCGACGATGTTGTTGGCGATCACCGCGCCTTCAAAACCGAATTCGGCATAAAGGGCGACTTCGCCGAGGCCGCTACAGGTGTTGCCGACGATCTGCAGATTGGAAGCGGCGTTGCCGCGCACCGCGGTGAAGGCGGCATTGCGAATGCGGTTGCCGCGCACGATCACGTTGTCGGCGCGGAAGACGTTGATGGCGTTGCCCCATTGGCCGGATCCTCCGGCTTTGTTCATCACGCCGTCGATCCGGTTGTCGACAATCAGGGTGCCGTCGTCGCCCGGCGCGCTGCGCCAAACCAGAATGCCGCCATTGCCGGGTCCGCGAATGACGTTGCCGGAAATCTTCAGCCCGCGTGCATCGATCGAGAAAATGGCGGCATCGCCGCCGCTGACCGTGTTGGCGCTGACTTCGCCCTCGACCGCTTCGAGCGAAACGCCGTTGCGTCCGGAATTGACGATTTCGCAGTCGGCGACGCGGATCGCGCGCCCCTGCGCCATGTGCAAAAGTCCGCGGCGTTCCGGCAGCGGGATGCCGGCGCCGTCGAAGACGATGCTGCTAATGCTGATATGATCGCTGCCGGTCGCCGACATCATCGATGGGCCTCCCGCCATTACGATACGGCTAGCGCCGGCAACGCCGCTGATGGCGGCATAAGACGGCAACTGCAATGCGCCGGCGCGATAAAATCCCGGCGGCAGCCGCAACACCGCCCGCGCGGCGGCGGCCTGCTCGATGGCGCGCTGCAAAATCTGTGATTGATCGTCGGGAGCGTTCGGGCGAACGCCGAGGGAGACGGCATCAAGCTCGGCTCGCGAGAAGGCCTCATGCGGTTGCGCGGCGCGCGCTTCGCTCGCGGCGCCGAGTGCGCCTGCGCCCGCCAAGGCCGCGAACATGCCGCGGCGATCGATGCCCATCGCCAGAAACTCCTTGCGCGCAGCAAAGCGTCCGGCTCGCAAGAGCGCGTCGGCGCGCGAACCGACTATTCCACCTGTGAGTTAACGGCGGCTTGCGGCAATCAACGCGATGAGCAGCATTTCCGCGGCCGCAAGCAGCGGCGGAAAAGCAAGCGCGGTCCGCTGCGACCGCCGCCGGCGCGGTGTCAGCCTGATATGAGGGATATGGATGAACTGAACCAGCGTCGGCGTTCCGCACGCCCGTTCCAACGCGCGCCAATAGATGTAGTTGCACAAATAACGTCCCGCATCGCGCGACAGCCGTGCCGGAAAGCCACTTCCGCGCGCTGCGTCCAGCAAGTGCGGAAAAGGAGCGCCGCCGCAAAGCGCGCGTGGTTTGCCGGGCTCGATGGCCGCGCGCGCTGGGCGGTAGCCGCTCGCATCCGGGTACAACACCGAAAGCGCATTCCGTGCGCGTGTCTCGATGCAAAGATGTCGCCGTCGTCCCGCGACGCCGAAGATCAGAACAAGGTCGGGCTTGTCGGCAAATAGCTTCGGCAGATCGCGATCGACGGCTGCATAGCGGGTCACAAAGACGTGGGTCGAGCAAACAACATCGGCAAGCGCGGGTCGACGTCGGCGCGCAAGCGTGCGGACCAAAACCGCGCTGGGATTGAACGGTGCGCCGGGAAATGGGCCGAAGCCGGCGAGAACGACACGCATCCGGTCAGCGCCCGAGTATTTCGGCGATCTGCTCGACGGCCGCATTGGCTGCAAGGCGCCCGGCTGCCACATCGGCCTCGATGCGCGGCAGCGCCGCCTTGAGCGCCCGGTCGGAGCGCAACGGCGCAAACAGGCGCTCCTCGAGCATCGACCACATCCATTTCACTTGTTGTTCGCCGCGCCGTGCCGCGAGCTCGCCCGACGCGGTGAGCTTCTCGCGATGGTCGAGCACATGCCGCCACAACGCGGCGATGCCATCGCCGGTCAGCGCGGAATAAGTCACGACCGGGGGCACCCAATTTGGCGAACGCGGGGTGAGGATATGCAAGGCCGCCCGATATTCGGCGGCGGCGGCTTTGGCGCGCACAATATTGTCGCCGTCGGCCTTGTTGATGGCGATCATATCGGCGAGTTCCACGATACCCTTTTTCAATCCTTGCAGTTCGTCGCCGGCGCCGGGCAGCATCAGCGCGAGAAAAAAATCGGTCATGTCGGCGACGGCGATTTCCGATTGGCCGACGCCGACGGTTTCCACGAGGATCACGTCGTAACCCGCCGCCTCGCAGAGCAGCATCGTCTCGCGTGTTTTCGCCGCCACGCCGCCGAGCGTGCCTGAAGCCGGGGAGGGCCGGATGAACGCATTCATGTCGCTCGCAAGCCGCGCCATGCGTGTCTTGTCGGCCAATATCGAGCCGCCGGTGCGCTGGGAGGATGGATCGACCGCCAGCACCGCGATCTTGTGCCGTTCTGCGGTCAGCATGCTGCCGAGCGCGTCGATCGTCGTGGATTTGCCGACGCCGGGCGCGCCGGTGATGCCGACCCGGACGGCTTTGCCGGTACTCTGGAGCAATTCCTGCGTAAGCGCGGCCGCGGTGCGGCGATGGTCTGCGCGCTTGCTCTCAATCAGCGTGATCGCGCGCGACAGAACGGTGCGGTCGCCAGCCCGGATGTCGCGGGCGATCCGGCTGACATCCGGGCTTGGAAGAGGCGAGGCCATAATGTCTCTTCGGCGACAGTCCGTTTCGCGTCAAGCAGGGCGCGTGTACGATCACATTTACATTTTGCTAGCTCTCGCGAAAACCTGCCCGAATTTCCGCCGAATGACCGCGAAGTCGTCGAATTGCAGCCGCAAGGCGGCGGTGTGATTGCGCGTGAGCGCGGGGGAAGCGCAACGATCGTTCATCGTCAGCCAGGAGACAGGGATGAACTGGGACCAGATCCAGGGAAATTGGGTGCAATTCAAAGCCGGTGTCCGGGGTAATTGGGTCAAGCTCACCGACGAGGATCTCACGCGCATCGGGGGCCGTCGCGATGAATTGGTCAAACGCCTGCAGGCGCGCTACGGCTTTACCAAGAACGAAGCGGACCGGGAGATCGAGGCCTGGGTAAAAACTCAGCGCTACGCCGCCTAACGGCGTCGGCCGGCTCGGGTATGTCCGCGCCGGCCTTGAAGTATCGGGGGTCGATGGTCGGCAGCTTCACCTAAGGCAATATCGCAAGAGCCCGCGCCGGAAATCCGAGACCGTTCCGCACTTTCGGCCAGCTCACCACGATCAGCGCGCCGGTCGGGGGAACTTTGCCGAGGTTCGACATCACTTCGATCTGATAATGGCCGACTCGCTCGGCACGACGCCGAGCGGTGCGCAGGATTAACCCGTCACGCGATCAGCGCCAAAGCTGCTTAGTCGCCAGCGCCGCGCCTTGCGCGAGCGCTTCGAGCTTGGCCCAGGCGACCATGGGATGAACGCGGCCGCCAAGCCCGCAATCGGTCGCAGCGATGACATGCTCGCGGCCGACGCTTTTGGTGAAACGCACAATGCGCTGCGCCACCAGTTCGGGATGCTCGACGACATTGGTCGCGTGGCTCACCACGCCGGGCAGAATGAGCTTGCCGTCGGGAAGCTTGACCTCTTCCCACACGGTCCATTCGTGCTCGTGGCGAACATTGCCGGCCTCGAACGAATAGGCTTGAGCATTCACCGCCAGCATCACATCAACGATGTCGCGCATCGGGATGTCGGTGGTGTGCGGCCCGTGCCAGCTGCCCCAGCACAGGTGAAAACGGATGCGGTCTTGCGGCAAGCCCCGGATGGCATGGTTCAGGGCTTCGACCCGCACCATCGAGAATTTCTTGTAGTCTTCGACCGAAGGCTCCGGGTTCACCATGTCCCAGTTCTCGGCGATGGCCGGATCGTCGAGCTGCAGGATCAGTCCGGCATCGACGATGGCCTTGTATTCCTCGCGCATCGCCTCGCCGACCGCGTACATGAACTCTTCGTCGCTTTTGTAATAAACATTGCGCAACCGCGATGCGCTCGCCGGCGCGACCGAAGTCATAAAGCCTTCCTCGATGCCGTTGGCTTTCAACGCCGCCTTGAAATGGGCGATGTCGGCATTGATCGCGTCGTGCCCTTTGTAGACGATCGGTCCAGTGCAGACCGGCCACTTGGCCATTGGCGGCCCGGTATAAACGCCGCCGTCCGGATCCTGATAAACGGCAAGAAACTTGGTGCGGTCGCGCCGGTCGGCAAAGCTCGTGAGCACGACTTCGCCCGGCTTGGCGCGCTTCGGCGCCGCGTCATGCAAGCCGGGGCCTGCAAGATCGAGCCCGCCCAGCCGATTGAAGCAATAGCTCCACCAGGCCCGGTAATTGACCTTGTGGCCCATCGACTTGCCGAATTCGCCGTCGCCCGGGACGTCGATGCCGATGTCCTTTTGCTTGCGCACAACGTCGACGATCGCTTTTTGCAGTGTCTCCTGAAAAGCGTGCTCGTCGCTCGACTGGCCGGTTTCGTGGGCGGCATTGGCGGTGATCAGATCGTCCGGCCGCGGCAGGCTGCCCGCTTGGCTGGTGAGAATGTGGTCGCGGCTCATGCGCATGGGCGTATCGAACGACGCGCAGGCGATGAGGAGGATGGGAACCCATCCTCCTCATCCGCCGTTGCCGTTCGTCCTCTGTCTGCGATCGTCAGATGGCGTGGAAGGGCGTCTCTTTGACCTGAGCGACCAGGCCGTGGAACACCTCGTTGACCGGGCCCCAGCTCGGCAGCTTCTTCATGTTGTTGAGCCAGCGCTGGACGTTTGGATAGGCCGAAAAATCGCAGCGGATGACTTCGCCGAGCGTGACCAGGGCAGCGCCGAAATAGTCGGCGATGGTGACCTGGTTGCCGCACAGATACTGGTTGTTCGGGCCGATCCAGTGGTCGTTGAGGATTTTCAGCCAGCGCTTGGCATTCTGCTGGCCGATCTCGATGGTGGCCGCTTGCGCTTCGTCGCTGCGCCGCTTCTGATTGGGGAACAGTTGCGGATAGGCAAGATTGTAGGCCCAGTCGCGATAGAAATTGGTGTTGAGCCAATCCATCATCTCGTTGACCTTGGCCCGCTGCTTGAGATCCTTCGGATAGGCCGGCGAGCCGATCTTGTCGGCGAGGTATTTCAGGATCGCCGAGCTTTCGGTGAGGCGCAGATCGCCGTCCTCGATCATCGGCACGAGATTGTTCGGATTAACCGCCGTGTAGGCCGGCCCATAGTGTTCGCCGGTGAACAGGTCGACGGTCACCTCTTCGACCGGAATTTTGTTTTCCGCGATGAATAGCCGCACCGGCCGGCTCGTCATCGACACCGGATGCATGTAGAGCTTCATGGCAATTTCCTCCCAAGAAAGTGCTATGGCGAGGCTTATAGAACATCTTTGCGACCGATAAATAGGAACATCTCCGCGACTGGAAGTTCGCGGGCTTGCCCAACACCAATGGGCAGATTGGGCAGCAATCTCATCACATTTGCACTCCCGCGGCCCGCGCCGCGGCAACCCTTGAAGGCAACCCTCAAGGCTTTGCCCCGGCCACAATGTCGGCGATGAAGTGGGGCAGCGCGAAACAAACTGCGCATCGCCCGGGCGCCAACCGGCTGTGGGCCACACTTTTGCCCGCGAATGCACTATGATTCCGATTGAGCATTCTTGATCGTCTAGTTTAGACAGCAGCGCGTTGTTGTGCGTTCGGTGGTGCCAGGGTGAGTGCCGCTGCGACGGATGGGCGCGCAGATCGAAATCGGAAGGAGAATGACCGTGATCCGGACGCTGGGGGCTCTCGCATTCTTGGGCCTTGCGGCTGCGATGCCGGTTCAGCAGGCCGCCGCGCAGGATGTGCTCGGCGGCGCGATTGTCGGTGGCGCGCTCGGCGGCATCGTCGGCGGCGCGCTTGGACGGGGCGGGGGAGCAGTTGCCGGCGCGGTCATCGGCGCCACCACTGGCGCAGTGATCGCCGCCGAAGCCCAGCGTCGGTCGAGCGGCTATTATTGGTGGCGAGGCGGTTGCTACTACCGCTATCCGAACGGCTCGTGGCTGCAAGTGCAGCCGGGCTATTGCGCTTACTGATCGATCTTTGAAAGTCTTGACTGGCGGTCGCGGCGCTAGAGCATGTCCCGGAAAAGTGGAAGCCGGTTTTCCGAAAAGGACATGCGACAAAACGAGAATCTAGCCGTTGACGACGGCCGCCGGCGCGACCGTCGGGCCTTGCGGTTTCTTCGCCCGTGCGCGGAAGAAGCTCAGGACCCGGCGAGCGGTTTCCGGCTGCAACCGGTTGAAGCTCGCCAACGCCTGGTCGAGGTCCTTGGCGGACATGCCGCGGTCGGCCGCGCGCAACAGCAGGATTGCCTTGGTCGTGGTTGTCGACAGTTCGGCCACCTTGGCGAGAATGAGTACGATTTCTGCACCGGGGTCGAGCAAGGCGCGCTCGACGACATCGATCGGTGTGTCGCAGAGAATGGACAGTGCGATCGCCGTCTCCTCGAATTTGCGCTCGCGGGCATATTGCAGGACTTCCGCTTCGCCGATGCGGCGCAGCCGATGCAGTTGCTCGACAGCCTCCTGCGCGGCGGCGAAATCCGGCGAAGCCTTGCGGGTGCCCTCGCGGATGCCGCTCGCCACCTCGGCGACAACGCCTTTGATGGTGGTGCTGGCGCGCGGGTTTTCCGCGGTCAGGCGTTCACGCACGGTGGCGGACGCCTTTTCCAGTAACACGAGAAAATGGCGGCGCGGGATATCTGTGCGCTTGCCGACGAAGGTGGCTAGGTCGTCGTCGTTGGCCGCGCGCGTGACCAGCGTCTGGAAACCTGTCTCGGAAAACCGCGCTCCGGTATTTTGCGCCACTGAATGGACGACCTCGCGGTCGCCGCGCTGCACCAGAATGTCGGTCACCGCCTCGCTTAGCTGTCGGCGCTGCGAAATCGCGAACAGGTGCCGCTGGCTCTTGCTGGTCGCGTTGGCGAGCAGCGCTTGATCTTGCAGCCGTTCCGAATGCTGCAGCACCGGCTGCGCCACCTCGATTTCGTCGTCGAAGGCGAGGATATGGACCACGCCCGTCGGGGCATTGGCGATCGGGGCCAGCCTTTGCGCCAGGATGGCCCGCGCTTTCGCTTCTATGGTGCTGACGAGCCGCGCCATGACGTCGTCGAAAACGCCAATCTGCTCCTCGGAAAAGTGCTCCGCCCCGCCGACAAAGAGATCGGTGATGCGGGTGAGCATCTCGATGCGGCGGGAATCGCTGCCGGCGGAGACGGCGGCCTCCAGTTCATCGATGAGCGGCAGCGTTCGCATCATGGTATGCGCAATCCTAACGACGGTAACATTGCCGCGAGAGGGTGAACAAAGGATTGAGGGCGGGAGCCGGGGCGTGTAGCCGCCGGACAGGTGTTCTCAGGCAGGGCGAAGCCGCGTCACCGTGCCGAAGGCGCCCATCCGGTTCTGCACTTCGGCGGGAACGCGATATTCGCGCATGATTGCTCTTTGATCGCGCAGCCCGCAGGCCTCCCGCTGAACGACAAAGCACCATAGCGCGTTGCCGGCCTCCTGGAGCAGGCGTTCGCGCACGGCGCTGACCGCCTCCCTGTCCGGCCGGTCGCCGGATTGGCCACGTTGCCCGTCATGCTCCGAAAGAGCCGCGAGCGCCGCCTCGAGTGCGCGGCCCAACCGGCCAAGGGCGGCCGCCTGCTCCTGAGCGATCTCGTAGCCGAGCACGCTCTCACGCACCCTGCTGGAATTCATTCGCGGCGGGCGCAGCGTCATACCGGGTTTCCTGCTGATAACGTGAGACGCGCGTGGCCGCGCGCAAGAAGGCTCATCACTGGTTGCGCTGAAAGTTCGTGAGCGTGATGCCGGCGGCCGTGTCGATGTCGCGCGGCGGACTTGGCTGCAAGCCGTAACGGATCAACACGTCCTCCGCGGTCGTGGTCGGGCTCACTGCGGAGAATAGCGGCTGGCCGCCGGGAATCTTGGCGCGCGCCGCGCGGGTGAGATGAAACACATCGTAGAGCGGCAGGAACAGGTCGAACACGCTCGTGCCGCCGATGACGGCGATCGGACCCGGGCCGACGCCGAGCGTGCCAATAGCCTCCGCGAGGCTCGTCCCGGCCGGGTTCCACAAGGAGGCGTTCGGCTGCGATGGATCGGCGGCGAGGGCAGGGACTTGCCGCGTCACCACCAGCCGCTTGCGGTTGGCCGCGCGCGGCCCGCCTTCGTGCGAACGTCGTCCGTGTACGATCACGGCGGCACGATCCATCGCCGCCTGGAGAAAACGCTGATCGGCCTCGTTGTGGATGGAATCCGGCATGGCGCCGTCGCCGTCGGCGATCATGCCGTCGGCGGAGACGATGGCGTAGCCCTCGATGGCGTGGGGTCCGAGCATCGCGGCGGACGATAGCGGGCAGGCCGGCGCAAGTCATTGGGATACCATTTATGGCCGCGCCCGGCTCCTGGTCGGGCCGCGGCGCTCCTCGGAGGGCACAACCTGCGGCCGGAAACGAAGGAACCGCTGCACTTCAAATTTGCATTATCGCGGCCAAGGGCCTATTGGAATTCAAACGAAAGTTTGAAAAATAGGCCGCCCATGACTAGACCCTCGGAAATCACCCGCGATCGCATCTTCAAGGCCGCGGAGCGGCTGTTCGCCGAGCGCGGCTATGACGAAACCAGCGTGCGGGCGATCGTTGCCAAAGCCCGGGTCAATCAGGCGGCCATCAACTATCATTTCGCCGGGAAGGACGGACTGTACCGGGAAGTGCTGCGCGCGGCCATTCATGCGCTTACCGAGCAGCAGCTTGCGCATGCCGAAGAGATGAAGGCGATGTCGCGCGAACGGGCCTTGGGCGAATTCGTGCGCAACCAATTACGACCGCTCCTGGCGCGCGACGAGCTCGGCCGCTATCTCCGCATCTTCAGTTGGGAAGCGGTGCGGCCGACGGCGGTCTACCGGAAGCTTGTGAGCGAGGAGGCGGCCCCCTTTATGGGGCTCGCCGTCGACCTGATCCGCCGCTTCATCCCCACCGCCGACGACCGCACGCTGAAATTTGCGGCGATTTGGCTGGTCGGACAATGCAACATATTCGTGCGCCACCGCGAGCAACTCGCGAATCCGCCGGTGTCGCTCACGCTTGACGAAGCCACTCTCGATCGGCTGGCGGAGCTCGTGTCCGGCTGGGCGATCGCCGGCTTGGCGGCGCAGGCGGCCTGATCGGTTCCCGCAGGAAATCCCCGGGGTTGCCGCAAAAATTCCTTTTTCCGGGCCTGCGGCCGCCCATAACGAGTGTTTGAAATTCAATCATCCGTTTGAAAAATGCGAGCGGAAGGGAGAACGGGGTCATGCGCTTCAAGGCGATGTCGTTGCTGAAGCGGTTGTTCAACAAGATCGTTCAGGATGCGCTGCCGGCGGGGCTGGCGAGCGTGCTCGGCGGCTTATTGCTCACCCATTTCCAGATGATCGATCGCACGCCGCAGCCGACCACAGTCAGGGTTACTCCGGCTTCGCCGGAGATGATGCAGCTCCTGCGCGACGAGCACGGCATGATCTTGAGTTTCGTCAAGGAGCAGGTGGCAACGGAAAAGAACCGCGCCGGCGCCGATCAAACGTCGCAGCGCGTCGCTGCCGAGGCTTCGTCGCCGTCGCCGGTCCAGGCCGCGCCGGGGCCATCCGCACAGCGGGCGATCCCGGTCGTCGCTCTGGCGGCACCCAAGCCGGCGGCCGCGCCGCGCAGCAAGAATCCGGTAGTCGGCGCCTCGCTGCCGCCGGCGACGCCCGTGCAACTTCAGCCGGCCGAGCCGGCGCCGCAGCCGGTCGCGCACACCGATGACTCACTTCTCGCCAAGACGATTGGGATCAAAGACCGCGTGGTCGAGGCCACGCAACACGCCGTGTCGGCCACGATTGGCGTGATCCCGTCCTGGTTCGGCTCGCTCGGCGATCGCATTGGCGGGGACGGGCAGTCGCAGTCTCCGCGCCCGCCGGCGAACCTGGTCAGTGCGTCCTGGATCGTGCCCGCCTCGGCGCAACGATAGCAGAAGTGTGACGGGAAGCACGGACTTGGTCCCGTCACCCCTCTAACCTTAGCGAAATACAAGGTGCGACGTTCGGCGGGCGTGATGCTTGGCCGGCTGCGTCCGAACAGGAACAGGCGTTTCATCGTTCGGTGCAGCGGGTTTGGAATTGGGGCGGGGGGCGTTGGTTAGTTTCGGAGGTGTCGATGCTTCACGTCGGCAATTTCAATCCGGAATGGGGTTATCTGGCTCCGGCCCCAAGTTTGGTGCGGACAGTGCGCCTCGTTGTGGTCGCCGCGGCGGTTGGTGCGGCTGCAAGCGCTGCGGTCGTGTTCGCGCTGGCGCGGCAGCCAGCAGCAGAGGAATCGGTTGCGGCACGCACCTTGGCGCAACGTGTCGAGACTGCGGCGGTGTCGCAAGCGCCGCAAGCGCAGGCGGCACACGTCTCGACAGCGGACGCGCAGCACGCGCCGGGCGTCATCCGGCGGCAGAGCGTGGCCGCCGTCGCGCCTGCGGATGGGGGTGCTTCCGGCGCCAACGATTCGGCCGCCGCTTCCCCGACGACCGCCGCTTTGGCCGAAACTCCCAAGACGGCGACAAGAGCAGCAGCGGCTAAGGTGACAACGGCGAAAGCCGCGCTAGCGCTTGCGGCGCACGAAATTGCACCGGCGGTGGCATCGGAAGCCGCGCGTGTGTCAAAAGCGGCGAACAAAAAGTCGACGTCGCGAGCAAAGGATCAGCAAGCAAAGGATCCGGCGGCCGGAGCTTCGCGGATTCGCGTCGCGATGGTGGCGCAACATCCGAACAAAGCGGCGCCCCAGCCGCCCACAAATAATGTCCTGCGCAATAGTGTCGTGCCGGACAATCCGGATAATAATGACGTCCGAGATGATGATTCGCTTCTGACAAGGACCATGGGCGTTACCGATCACGTCATCGCTGCGACCCATCGCGCGGTGTCGACCATCGGAGTAATCCCGTCCTGGATTGGATCGATCGGCAATCGTATCGGCGGTTAGCAGTAAGCTCTGTTGCAGCCGCCAAAACCCCATGCGTAGTCCGGCAATCTCCCGGTCTCGGCGGAGAGATGAGCGGACAGCGACGGCGAGCCTCGATGTCGCATCTAAAAGTCGATGTGCGTCGTCAACCGTTCCTTTCACATAGGGCATTGCGCAGCTTGCTCGTGTCTGCGATGCCCGCTAACGAATTCATGCCGGAAACAGGAACTGGCCTTGCGGTGGTTGCGTTTTCTGCTTCGGCGACGGCTCTGACATTGGGGCGGGCGGCGGTGCGTTTGCCTCGGAGGTCTTGATGCGTCACGCCGGCAATTTCAATCCGGAATGGGGCTATATCGCTCCCGCTCCGAACTTCCTGCGAACAGCGCGCGTTTTCATCGTTGCCGCCGCAATCGGCGCGACGGCGGGCGCCGCGGTTGTCTTCTCACTGACGGATCGGCCTGCGGCCGAAGCGTCGGTTGCGGCCCGCACTTTGGTGCAGCCGATTGAACCGGCGGCATCGGCGCAGAGCGCACCGGTGCCTGCGCAAATGCAGACGCTGGCGGAGCATGCTGCGGTTGCGGAGACGCAGCGCGCTGACGCGCGCAGCGCAATACGTCCGCAAGGCGTGCCCGTCATCGCCCATATAGGCGCGGGTTCTGCCGCTGCCAGCGAAATCGGCGCCGCGTCTTTGACACCGCACGCATCGGTTGCTGCTGCTACAGCTGAGGCTCCGCGAATAATGACTGCAGAAGCGCCGCTGGCGCAGGCTACGAACGAAAGCACTCCCGCGCCGGCAGCGGAGGCCGCGACTGCGCCCGCGCCGGCGCCAAAGCTGGCGCTGACCAAGAAGCCGCGGGCGGTCGCGCGCGCGGCGCCACGTTATGCGCCGCGCTATGAACCGCGGTACACGGAGCGGGGGCCTTACGCCTTCTTGCGTCAGTACGGCTCGTACGGCGGTCAGGATTACTGACGACAGCATCGCCGCCGTTCTTGCAGCCGAACGTTGGCAATGAACGACCGCCCGGTCGTTCTCCTCCTTCTCGTCGAGCGGCAATCGTCTACTGACAAATGCCTTGCGCGATGGCGTTATCGAGGGCGGCGCGGGCGGCCAAATCGTCGGGCAATCCGATGATGAGTTTGTTCCAGCCGACGCCCCAGGGCGTGTCGGCGCTGTTCCACCAGATCCGGCAATATCCGTTGCCGAATTGAACCAGGGCGTAATCTGCGCGCACCGGTGAGGCAGCCGCGACGGCCAAGGCGAGAAAGCCGATGGCGCATGCCAAATGCTTCATGACGAGACTCCTGACTGTTATCCCACCGGACAATCGCCCGACCGGGTTGCACCCCAACCGGACTGGCCTCCCAAATTGATTTCAGGTCTGCTCAAAACCCCCGAACTGGCGGCTTGGTTCCAAGCGGCTTACGCGAGCCGCGGGCACAAGTGCTTGGCCAGCAGAAAGAAGCCTGTGGTCTTGATTGTCGTTCAAGGCAGCAAAGGTGGCACCGGCGGTGCTTTGATGCGTAAGCGCCGCTGGTTTCAGTCGCTTCCCGGGTCGGGAGCTTAGCCACGGATATGTCCAGCTCGCTCCAAGCGCACGGCCCTGTACCCGGCCTACGCGCCAGGTCTTATTCTTGAATTTGGCCACAGCTATTCGGCGCACGCAGAAAACTACGGCGCTGGTCTATGCCAACGCGGCGAACGCGACGGCTAATCTTTTCGTGATCACGCCCACCGCTGGACGTTCTGCCGCCGGCTCAGATTCAATGGCCGGCGGCAGGCTTAGCCGTAGGCGAGCTATCGGCTTAGTTCCAGTGATAGCAACGATGCCAGGCGACTGCCTTGTGCAACTTGTGTTGGGCGATGCCCAGGGTCGGGAGCCGATAATACCAGTGGTGGTGCCAGTGCCACCAAAGGAAGCGACCGTCCGGCGGCGCTACAGCGGTGTTATCCCAAATACGACAATAGCCGCTCTTGAACTTCACGATGGCATAGTCCGCGTGCGCCGGAGCGGTGGCCACGAGGCCGAGCGCCAGCACGCCGACAGCAAAAGCAAGTCTCTTCATATTATCCCCCATGTTGCGCCCCTTGCAGCCGACTCAGCGGACAGCTCAAGGCGGGTTGCCAACCGAACGATTGGCACTAGCGGCGATTTGCGCCAATGGCGCCACGTCGCCCAGTGCTTCCTCGCCTTTGCCTCGTCCCAACTTCGCGGCCGAACCCAGTGGGTCCATTGGCCACGGTGCGGGGGCGTTGCCTCACTATCCTGTCAAGGACGGCATGTACCGTCGCTGAACGTCACCTTGCGTATCTGACGCACGCCGCCGTTATCGACAGGCGCGTCCGATATGCCCGTCGCCAAAGCTCACCGAATTCATTGAAATCCAGCTCCCTTGTGCGACCCCACCAATTTCCGATAGACGGAACACGCACTTGAGGCAAGTGCGTACGGGCAACAGGGCGCATTTTATGTCCTTGAGATGCCGGTAAGACACGCGGAGGAAATGATGCCGGAAGTTGTGGTCTATCTCCTCGAAGGCCGCACGATCGAGGCCAAGCGCTCGCTCGTCAAAGACATCACGGACGCAGTCGTCAAGAATCTCGGCGCGCCTCCCGAGGCGGTGACGGTATCGCTTGTCGAAACGCCGAAGACCGCCAAGGGCAAGGGTGGCGTGCTGTTCAGTGACATGCCGGCACGCTCCTAGATCCCCCTATTTCGCGCCATAAATCGCACGTTTGCGTGAAAACTCGCCTGTTAACGGAACACGTTAACGGGCGTGTGGATTTGTCGTGCGTGCATCGCACAATTTCCTTGCTGCAATGCGGCAAAGGACCCATAATTGGTGTTCAAGGATAACGAAACAAAGGTGCGACGATGAACGACATATGGGAAACCAAGGACGGACGGCGGCGCGTGCGGCGTGATCCCCCCACAATCGAGGAAGCGGTGGTCGCCGCACAGGGTCTGACAGACGACCTGAAGGAACAGATGGAAATCGTTGCATCCTTAATGGAAATCACGCCTGACGAGGCGCGAAGTGTTGTTCTACGCATGGGGCAGCGCAAGGAGATCAACCGTGTGACCGTCACCGGCCGAATCGGTGCGCCGCGCGCGGTCGTGGTCGAGCGGCGAACCCCCCGTGCAACGATCGTGCAGCGCCGCTCGGTCGGGCGCTAATCCGCCGCCGCCCCCGCCGCCAACCCTACAACCAGCGGCGGGACCCCGGGTCCTGGATGACCCCGCGTGCCACCAGACGGTGCCAGATAAACAGCACGACCACCGCGCCAACCACCGCTCCGATGAGACCAGCGCCCTGGTCAAGCCGATACCAGCCGACCGTTTGGCCGATAAAGGTGGCGAGGAAAGCGCCGACGATGCCAAGTATGGTCGTCAGGATGAATCCCTGCGGATTGTTGGGGCCAGGCGCCAAAAAGCGCGCAATGATTCCGGCGACGAAGCCGATAACGATAATCCAAAGGATACTCATGGTGTCCTCCGTCAACTGCGGCAATCAATGCCACAGAGCCATGGCGGTTCCATAACGGCGTAGGAGGGGATTCGGCAACTAGGCAGCGACCTCGCATCCGGGCCGGTCTGGGATGTCGGGTTCCCGCCGATTATATTGACGGGCTTGCGCGGGCTTGCCCCGCAAAGGATTCGGCCCCCCGGAGCATTTGGTCATGACCAAAACGCTGGTGAAACCGCGCACCAAGGTGCGCACCAAAACGCAGCGTCCGCCGCTCTACAAAGTCATCCTGCTCAACGACGACTTCACGCCGCGAGAATTTGTCGTGCTGGTGCTCAAGGCGGTGTTCCGCATGAACGAAGATCAAGCCTATCGGGTGATGATGACCGCGCATCAGAAAGGCGCCTGTGTCATTGCCGTCTACGCCCGGGACGTTGCCGAAACCAAGGCGAAGGAGGCAACCGAGCTGGGAAAGCAGAAGGGCTATCCCTTGTTTTTCACGACCGAGCCTGAGGAGTAGTTAGCGCGCCGTCGCGCTGAGGATGCCGGTCGCCGGCGCCTCCTGAAACGGACGATCGCTCCGCGATTCCTCGACGCTTGTCCCGGAAAGCAGGCCTGCTCTGCGGCTGCCGTTGTTGCATTCGCCGCCGCCGCGCGCCATTCGTGCGGAGGTGGCCCGGACAGCCGGCTGCATAAATGCGCCGGGAGTTCGTGCGAACTTCGAAATCGGGGCACCAGGAGGAAGCAAGTCGCGGCAACGAGCCCGCGCACGCAGCCAAGACACAACCAAGATCATGACGCGCCAAATCAGGCCGGAAGACGCCCACAGCATCGCTCCCGACATCGTCGCCGACGAGCCCGCAACGCCGCTGCCGGCGGATGCGTCCGCGCGTTATGCGCTCGCGTCGGCTGTCTCCGCCCGTGGGCCGCAAAATGCTGCGGCTTTGCCGCCGCTCGATCACGCCGCCATTCGCACAATCATTGCCGGCATCATGGTGGCGATGTTCATTTCCGCGCTCGAGCAGACCATCGTCGCGCCGGCGCTGCCGGCCATCGGCCGGAGCCTCGGAAATCTCGACGACCTGTCCTGGGTGGTAACGTCGTATCTTCTGGCGGCGACGGCGGCGACGCCGCTGTTCGGGAAGCTCACCGACATTCACGGCCGGCGCGCGATCATGCTGCTGGCCATCGGCATTTTCATTATCGGCTCGCTCGCCTGCGCGCTCGCGCCGACCATGTGGATTCTGATCGTCGGCCGCGGCCTGCAAGGTATCGGCGGCGGCGGTCTCATTCCGATCGCGCAGACGATCATTGCCGACCTCTTGAGCCCGCGCGAACGTCCGATGGCGCAGAGCTATACGTCGGTGGTCTTTTTGAGCGCGAGCGTTCTCGGTCCGGTGCTTGGCGGCCTGCTCACCGATCATCTGCATTGGTCGTTCATCTTCTGGATCAACCTGCCGCTGGGAGCGATCGCGCTGGTGATGACCGCCCGCGCGCTGCGTCGGCTGCCGCGCCACGACCGGCCGCACAAACTCGACATTCCGGGTGTAGCGCTGATGGTTGCCGCTGCGGTCGCCTTGTTGTTGGCGCTCGATTGGGGCGGCACGCACTTTCGCTGGATGTCCTGGCAGATCTGGGCGCTGATCGGCGGCTCGGTCGTGCTGTGGGTGCTGTTCGCGGTGCGGCTGTTGACCGCGCGCGAACCCTTCATCCCGCTCGCCATCCTGCGCGGCCGGGTGACGAGCGCGATCACCTGCGCGGCATTTTTTTCGATCGGCACGCTCGTGGGCGTGACCATTTTCGCTCCGCTCTACTGCCAGATGGTGCTCGGCGTCTCCGCCAGCATGTCGGGCCTTGCGCTGATCGCGTTCCTGGCCGGCACGACGGTCGGCGCGTTGATCATGGGGCGCCTGATCGTACGCCTGACGCATTACATGCGCGTACCGATCGTTGGGCTTCTGATCGCCATCGCGACCTTCGCGGCGCTTGCGCTCGAAACGTCCGAGCTTTCGCTCCTGTCGTTCACGGCTTTACTTGGCGTGCTCGGCATCGCGATCGGGCCGATGTATCCGGCCAGCACGATCGTAATGCAGAACGGCGTGAAGGCGTATCAGCTCGGCACCGCGACCGGCGCCCTGAATTTCTTCCGCCTGCTGGGGGGCGCGATCGTGGTCGCCGCCTTCGGCGCCATCGTGCTCGGCAGCGCCGGCGGAGGCGTGATGGCGGTGGAAAAGCTGCAGGCCGCGCACGCCGACTTTGCCCCGGCCTTCCGTTTGGTCTTCATCGCCGGCGCGCTGTTTCTTCTCATCGCGCTCGGCTGCGTGATGGCGGTCGAGGAGCGGCCGCTGCATGGACCGGTCCGTCTCGCAGACCCGGCGGCCGATTGAAACCTTTGGCCGTCCGCATTGTGGCGGAGGGCGACCGCCCGTTCAGGTCTTGTTCACTGGCCGGCGCCTAAACCATGCTCTCAAGAACTGGATGAAGTCCATTCACCGGCCAATCGTGTTCGGCTGGGCTCGGCTTTCGCCAGTCTTTCGCATTGCGGCTTGGAAGCGGTGCGATGGAGCAGATTGTTTCACACGCGGTCTGAAGGACATGGGTAAGTCGGTACCCATATTCGCTGCAACGTTGCTGGCGCTCGCCCTCGCATTGACCGCCGCGGGTGCGCAGGACGCTGCGCAACCGCCGCCGCCGCACGGCGCCGATCCTGCCGCGCGCGTTTGCCTCAACCAGAAAGAGCGCCGGGCGCTGATCGAGAAGGGCACTGTGCTGCATCTTGCCGCAGCCTTGCACGCCGTGCGCACGCACGTAGCCGGCACATTGGTGCGTGCGCGGCTCTGCCATCGCGGCGAAGGCTTCGCCTATGTGCTGACAGTGCTCGGTCATGATGGCAAAGTCACCCGCGTGATTGTCGACGCCGTCAAAGGCACGGTGGTCGGCGAGCGTTGAGCGGAGTCTTGCTTGCGCCTTCTCGTTGTCGAAGACGATCCTGACCTCAACCGCCAGCTCGCGACCGCGCTGACCGACGCCGGCTACGTGGTCGACCGCGCCTTCGACGGCGAAGAGGGACATTATCTCGGCGAGAGCGAGCCCTATGACGCGGTCATCCTCGACATCGGCTTGCCGAAAATGGACGGCATTTCGGTGCTGGAATCCTGGCGGCGGGCCGGCCGCGCCATGCCGGTCTTGATCCTTACCGCGCGCGACCGCTGGAGCGACAAGGTACAGGGCTTCGACGCCGGTGCCGACGACTATGTCGCCAAGCCGTTTCACCTCGAGGAGGTGTTGGCGCGGGTGCGCGCG